>Ga0180217_1000046_pt1 | contig 260321 bp, 254 predicted proteins | sample eDN3rd37CBELigOP_FD_128521 | JGI IMG/M metagenome (GOLD analysis project Ga0180217, IMG submission 128521) | Enriched Organic Plus compost microbial communities from Emeryville, California, USA - eDNA 3rd pass 37_C BE-Lig OP (version 2) (version 2) ... | reverse complement strand
CGGCGAGGACCGACAGCACCAGCCGGGTCTTCTCCTCCGGCGGCAACGCACTCGGACGGGGCATCAAGAACCTCCAGGGTCAGATCAAGCTACGACCTGAGCCGGATTTCCTGAAGCGGGACATGCAAGATCTGAGACCCGGAATCACGCGAATTTCGGCTTCGACGACGCCGTCCAGGCGCCTGGGGGTCAAGAGGTCGGAGGTTCAAATCCTCTCGGCCCGACGGGAACGAGGGCTCCTGACCTGCGAGAGCGGATCAGGAGCCCTTGGTGGTTCTGGCCCGGACCGAGGGCGCCGGCCTCCGGGTAGCGTCGCCGCCATGGCTGCGCGTTGGGTGATCGTGGGTGCGGGGGCCGTCGGGGGGACCATCGGAGGCGGTCTCGTCGAGGGTGGGGCCGAGGTGGTGCTCGTGGCCCGGGGCGCCCACGGGGAGGCCCTGCGCCGCGACGGGCTCCTGCTCCGCGACCCGGACCGGGAGGTCCGCCTCCGGATCCCGACGGTCGCCGCCCCCGCCGAGGTGGACTGGCGGCCCGACGACGTCGTCATCCTCGCCACCAAGACCCAGGACGCCGTCGCCGCCCTCGACGCGGTCGCGGCCGTCGCCCCCGACGTCCCGGTCGTGTGCGCCACCAACGGGGTCGAGGCCGAGCGGATGGCGCTCCGTCGCTTCGCGTCGGTGCACGGCATGTGCCTGTGGATCCCCGCCCAGCACGTCGAGCCCGGCGTGGTGGAGACCTCGAGCGCACCCGTCTCCGGGGTCCTCGACGTCGGCCGCTACCCGGAGGGCGCCGACGACGTCGACGAGGCGCTGGCCGACGCGCTGCAGGCCGGGCGCTTCGTCTCCCGGGCGGTCTCGGACGTGATGGCGGCGAAGCGCACCAAGCTGCTCACCAACCTGGGCAACGTCCTCGACGCGGCCTGCGGGCTCGACCCCGGCCTCGGCCTGATCATCAAGGCCGCTCGGGCCGAGGCGCGGGCCGCCTTCGAGGCCGCCGGCCTGCCGCTGGTCCCGAAGGAGGAGGCCGACGCCCGCTGGGGCGGGCACGTCCAGCAGCGCCCCATCCCCGGCAGCACGTGGGTCGGCGGCTCCACCGCGCAGAGCCTCCAGCGGGGCGCCCGCCTCGAGACCGACTACCTGAACGGCGAGATCTCCCTCGTCGGCCGCCTGCACGGCGTGCCCACCCCGGTGAACGACGGCCTCCAGCGCCTCGGACGCCATCTCGAGACCGCCGGGGTGCGGCCGGGCTCGATGTCGCTCGCCGAGGTGGCGGCCTTCGCCGGCGTCGCCCTCGACGGCGACGGCGCCCGGTAGGTTCGCCGCCATGTGCGGTCGCTTCGTCTCCGCCACCCCGCCCGACCAGGTGGCCGACTACTTCGGCACCTCGGCCCCCGAGGCGCTCCTCGAGCCCTCCTACAACGTGGCCCCCACGAAGGACGTCTACGCCGTCCTCTCCGACGGCTCCGCTCGGCGCCTCGACGCCTTCCACTGGGGCCTCATCCCGATCTGGGCCAAGGAGGCCAAGATCGGCAACCGGATGATCAACGCCCGGGCCGACACCCTGGCCGAGAAGAGCGCGTTCAAGGGCGCCTTCCGCACGCGCCGCTGCCTGATCCCGGCCGACGGCTTCTACGAGTGGCGCAAGGACCCCGACGCCGGCCCGAAGGCCAAGAAGCAGCCCTTCTACATCCACCACCCCGACGACGAGCCCTACGCCTTCGCCGGGCTGTGGGAGGTCTGGCGGGGGCCCGAGCGGGACCAGGAGCCGCTGCGGTCCTGCACGATCATCACCACCGACCCGAACGAGGTGATGGCGCAGATCCACGATCGGATGCCGGTGATCCTGCCCGCCTCGAGGTGGGACCTGTGGCTCGACCGCCAGGTCGACGACCTCGAGCTGCTCGGCCAGCTCCTCGTCCCCGCCCCGGCCGAGCTCACCGTGCTGCGCCCCGTCTCCACCGCGGTCAACAGCGTGCGCAACGACGGGCCCGAGCTGCTCGAGGCCGTGGACCCCGACGCCCCGGAACCGGGCACCCTGCTGTGAGCGCGGCCGCCCGTCGCATCGCGATCGGCGCGGACGACGCCAGCCCGCTGGTCGACGGGCTCGTCCGCCACCTCGCCGACGCCGGGCACCGGGTGGCGCGGGCGGTGCCGGACGGCACGGCCTGGCCCGACGTCGGCCGGACGGTGGGGGAGGCCGTGGCTCGGGGCGACGCCGACCTCGGCATCGTCGTGTGCTGGACGGGCACCGGCGTCTCCATCGCCGCCAACAAGGTGCCGGGCGTGCGGGCCGCGCTGTGCGGCGACGCGGCGACCGCCGCTGGTGCCCGGCGCTGGAACGACGCCAACGTGCTCGCCCTCTCGCAGCGCCTCACCACGCCGACGGTCGCGACCGAGATCGTCGACGCCTTCCTGGCCGCCGACGTGGACGAGGACGAGCGGGCCAACATCGACCGCCTCGGCTGAGACGTTCGGCCCCCGGCGTCAGATCAGTCCGACACCTCGGGTCGACCCATGTCCCGCAGCGCAGCCCGGAGGCGCTCGGCCGCGTCGTCGAGGGCCTCGGGGGCGGGGGAGGGGTCGGCCTTGGCGAAGCTGAGGTCGGCCTCGGTGTCGATCGGGATCAGGTGCAGGTGGGTGTGCGGCACTTCGAGGCCGGCGATGATCAGGCCGATCCGGGTCGGGGCGAAGGCCCGCATCTGGGCCTGGCCGATGACCTGCGACACCGCCATGCAGCGCTGCGCGAGCGCCGGGTCGAGATCGAGCCAGTGGTCCACCTCGGCCCGGGGCACCACGAGGGTGTGGCCCGGGGCGATCGGGTTGATGGTCAGGAAGGCGACGACCTCGTCGTCCCTCCAGACGAACCGGCCCGGCAGCTCGCCGTCGATGATCCTGGTGAACAGCGTGGTCACGTCCGCATCGTAGGGTTGTCGCCGTGCGCGACGGGGCCGACGAGCGAACCGGAGCGGCGTCGCCGGGCGACGAGCCCGGCGAGGACCGCATCCTCACCATCCCGAACGCGATCACGGTCGTGCGGCTCTGCCTCATGCCCGTGTTCCTGTGGCTGCTCTTCGGCAGGGAGGACCGGGCCACCGCGGCGTGGCTCCTCGCCGGGCTCGGCGCCACGGACTTCCTCGACGGCTGGATCGCCCGGCGCTTCCAGCAGGTCAGCACCGTGGGCAAGGTGCTCGACCCCGTCGCCGACCGCCTCCTGTTCCTCCTCGGCGTCGGCGGCATCGCCATCGACGGGGCGGTGCCGATGTGGTTCGCCGTGGTCGCCCTCGTCCGCGAGGTCCTCGTGGGCGGTGCCACGATCGTGCTGGCCGCCCTCGGCGTGCGACGGATCGACGTCACGTGGTTCGGGAAGGCCTACACCCTCTTGCTGATGATGGCGTTCCCCCTGTTCCTGGCCTCGCACAGCACCCTCGGGTGGGCCGACGGCGCGCGGACGGCCGCGTGGCTCGTCGGCGTCCCCGGCCTCGTGCTGTCGTGGGTGTCGGCGGCCATGTACGTGCCGCTGGCCAAGCGGGCCTACGACGAGCGGGACGCTGCGGACACCGAGGAGGTCGCTGGATGAAGGCCGTGATCATGGCGGGGGGCGAGGGGACCAGGCTGCGCCCGCTCACGTCGAACGCGCCGAAGCCGATGATGCCCCTCGTCAACGCGCCGATGATGGAGCACATCGTGGCGCTGCTGAAGCAGCACGGCTTCGACGAGATCGTCGTGACCGTGGCCTTCATGGCCAACCACATCCGCACCTACTTCGGCGACGGGTCGGACTTCGGCGTGCGCATGGTCTACGCCACCGAGGAGACACCGCTCGGCACCGCCGGCTCCGTCCGCAACGCCATGGACGAGCTGGACGAGCGCTTCCTCGTGATCTCGGGCGACGTGCTCACCGACGTCGACCTGTCGGCCATCGTCGCCGAGCACGAGAAGAACCAGGCGCTGGCCACGATCGGGCTCGTGCGGGTCGACAACCCCCTCGAGTTCGGCATCGTCATCACCCGCGAGGACGGCGCCATCGAGCGCTTCCTCGAGAAGCCCTCCTGGGGCCAGGTCTTCAGCGACACCATCAACTCGGGCATCTTCGTGCTCGAGCCCGAGATCTTCGACTACATCGCCCCGGACCGCTCCGTGGACTTCTCCGGGGAGGTCTTCCCCGCCCTCCTCGAGGACGGCAAGCCGATCTACGGCGCCATCGCCGAGGGCTACTGGGAGGACGTCGGGACCCTGGAGGCCTACCTGCGGGCCCACAAGGACATCCTCGACGGCCGGGTGGCGCTCGACATCCCCGGCTTCGAGATCGGCGACGGCGTCCACGTGGGCGAGGGGGCCGAGATCCACCCGGACGCCCAGGTCGTGGGCCCCGCCGTGATCGGCGAGAACTGCCGCATCGAGGCCGGCGTCCGCCTCGGTCCGTACTCCGTGCTCGGCACGAACGTCCGCGTCCGCGCCGGCTCGGACCTCGAGCGGGTCGTCGTCCACGACAACTCCTACCTCGGCGAGGGGGTGCGCCTGCGCGGCACCACCGTCGGCCGGTCCTGCGACCTGCGGGCCGGCGTGCGGGGCGAGGAGGGCGTCGTCCTCGGCGACGAGTGCTTCGTCGGCGAGCACGCCGTCCTCGCGTCCGGGGTGAAGATCTACCCGTTCAAGACCGTCGAGGACGGCGCCGTCATCAACTCCTCGATCGTGTGGGAGTCCCGCGGGTCGCGCTCGCTGTTCGGCCGGCTCGGCGTGTCCGGCCTCGCGAACGTCGACATCAGCCCCGAGCTCGCGACCCGGGTGGCCATGGCCTACGGCACCACCCTCAAGAAGGACGCCACGGTCGTCATGTCGCGCGACTCGAGCCGCTCCGCCCGGATGCTGAAGCGGGCGATGATGGCCGGGCTGAACGCCAGCGGCATCAACGTGGTGGACCTCGAGGTCGCCTCGGTGCCCGTGACCCGCTTCGCCACCAGCCGCCCGGAGATCGCCGGCGGCATCACGGTGCGCCTCGTCGGCGGGGACCCGCAGTCCTGCGTGATCCGCTTCTTCGACCGGGAGGGCAAGGACCTCACCGAGGACGCGCAGCGCAAGATCGAGCGGCTCTTCCTGCGGGAGGACTTCCGGCGGGTGTTCCCGGCCGAGATCGGCGACATCGAGTACCCGCCCCGGGCCACCGAGCAGTACACGGCGGCCCTCGAGGCGACGGTCGACACGACGATCATCAGGGACGCCCGCTTCAAGATCGTCGTCGACTACGCCTACGGGTCCAGCGCGTTCGTGATGCCGAACGTGCTGGCCAAGCTCGGCGCCGACGTCCTCGGCGTGAACCCGTACACGACCACGCTCGGCGCCCTCGGCTTCGACCGGGAGGCGCACGCGGGGGAGGTGGCGGCCCTCGTCCGCGCCTCCGGCGCCCACCTCGGCGCCGTCCTCGACCCCGACGCGGAGCACCTCACGCTCATCGACGACTCCGGCCACGTGCTCACCGACGAGGAGGCGCTCCTCGCCTTCGTCACGCTGGTGGGCGGGCACCTGCTCGGCGACACGATCGCCGTGCCGATCACCGTCACCTCCCACGTCGAGGCGATCGCCGCGCAGCACGGCATCCGGGTCCGGCGCACCAAGGTCGCCACCTCGGCCCTCATGGACGCCGCCTCGGAGCCCGGGGTCGGCTTCTCCGGCGGCACCGACGGCGGGTTCATCCTGCCCGGCTTCCTGAAGGCCTTCGACGCCGCGGCCAACCTCGTCAAGGTCCTCGAGCTGCTGGCCCGCCACGAGACGCGCCTGTCATCGGTGGTCGGCGGCCTGCCCCGGACCCACATGGCCCACGAGACCGTCGTGACCCCGTGGGAGCAGAAGGGCATGGTCATGCGCTCGCTCGTCGAGATGAGCAAGGACCGCGAGGTCCAGCTGATCGACGGCGTGAAGGTCCGCCACGACGGCGGGTGGGCCCTCGCCCTGCCGGACCCCGAGGAGCCCGTGACCCACGTGTGGGCGGAGCACGCCAGCGACGCCGACGCCAAGGCCCTGGCCAAGGAGTACGCCCGCCGCATCCGGCAGCTGCTGCGCTGAGCCCGGGCCGGGCGAACCCTCGACCCGATGTCGAGGGTTTCGGATAGCCTGCCGAGCATGCAGATCCCGGAGGACCTCCAGTACTCCTCGGACCACGAGTGGGTCCGCCTCGAGGGCGGCCGCGCCAAGGTCGGGATCACCGACTACGCCCAGGACGCGCTCGGTGATGTCGTGTTCGTGGACCTCCCGGAGGTCGGCCAGTCGGTGACGGCCGGCCAGGCGATCTGCGAGGTCGAGTCCACCAAGTCCGTCTCGGACATCTACGCGCCGGTCGGCGGCACGATCGTCGAGGTCAACGGCGACCTCGCCGACGCGCCCGAGCGCCTCAACGAGGACCCGTACGGCGAGGGGTGGATCTTCGTCATCGAGGTCGACGGGGAGGCCGGGGACCTCCTGGACGCGGCGGGGTACCGAGCGCTCGTGGAGGGCTGACCGTGGGCAGCATCACCTGCCCACGCTGCGGGCACGACAACCCGCAGCCCTCGAACTTCTGCTCCTCCTGCGGCGCGGACCTGGGCCGTCACGACGACCACACGACGGCTACCGTCGCCGTGCCGGTGGAGGGCGCGCCCGAGGACGTCCAGGTCGACGTCGACGAGCTCCCGGCCGGCATGGGCATGCTCGTGGTCACCCGCGGCCCGAACTCTGGCTCGCGCTTCGCGCTCGAGCACGACGTGACCACGGCGGGCCGCCACCCCGAGAGCACGATCTTCCTGGACGACATCACGGTGTCGCGCCGCCACGCCGAGATCCACCGCAGCTCGGACGGGTACCGCGTCGTCGACGTCGGCTCCCTCAACGGCACCTACCTGAACCGCGAGCGGGTCGAGGAGGCCGACCTCCAGGACGGCGACGAGCTCCAGATCGGCACCTTCAAGCTGCTCTTCCTCGCCGGGCGGCGGTGACCACCTCGATGGCCGACCGGTCGCACCTCTCCATCGGCGAGGTCCTGAGCCTCCTGCAGGGCGAGTTCCCCGACGTCACGATCTCGAAGATCCGCTTCCTCGAGAGCCAGGGGCTGCTCGACCCGGAGCGGACGCCCTCGGGCTACCGCAAGTTCTATGAGCCCGACATCGAGCGCCTGCGCTGGATCCTGCGCCACCAGCGGGACCACTTCCTGCCCCTCAAGGTGATGAAGGACCGGCTCGAGGCCGCGGACGCGGCCGGGCTCACGGTGCCGCCGGACGAGCCGTCCGTCCCGGGGGTCGTCCCGCAGGCCGACGGGTCGACGTCCGCCGCGACCGCCGCCCCCGCCCCGGCGGCCGCGCCGCCCGCGGCACCGGCACCGGCGCCCGTCGCGCCGGCCCAGGCCGCCGAGGCGCCTGCTGCCGCGCCGGCGCCGGAGCGCACCGAGCCCCGCCCGGTCGCCCCCGGACCGGCCTTCGAGCCGCGCCGCACCGTGCGGCCCGCACCGCCCCTCCCGCCGCTCCCGGCCCGCAGCGCCGGGAACCCGCTCGATGCGGGACCGTCGGCCGTCAGCCTCACCGTGGAGGAGCTCGCACAGGCCAGCGGCCTCTCGACGCGGGAGCTGGCCGAGCTCGAGCGCTTCGGGCTGCTGAGCGGTGACGCCGTCGGCGGCGAGACCTACTACGACGGCGACGCCCTGGTCGTCGCCCGGGCCGCGGCCGGCTTCATGCGCTTCGGCATCGAGGCCCGGCACCTGCGCATGTACAAGGTGGCCGCGGAGCGGGAGGCCGGCTTCATGGAGCAGGTGATCATGCCGCTCCTGAAGCAGCGCAACCCCACGGCCCGGCAGCAGGCGGCCGAGAACCTGGGGGAGATGGCGCAGCTCGGCGAGCAGCTCCGAGGCGCCCTGCTGCGCACCGCCCTGCGCGGCCACACCGACGGGCGCTGATCGGCCCGCGGAAGTCGCCGGGGCGCGGAGCGATCCCGTCCCTGGTTGGGTAGCGTGCGTCCGTGGCCGTCGAGATGGAGCTGGTCGGGATCGAGATCGAGCGCCCGCCGAACATCCCGTGCCTCGTGCTGCGGGAGACCGAGGGCGAGGGCCGGGTCCTGCCCATCTTCATCGGCGGACCCGAGGCCACCGCGATCGCCTTCGCCCTCGAGGAGGTCGAGACGCCGCGGCCGATGACCCACGACCTCATGAAGGACCTCCTCGACGCCATGGGCGCCCAGGTGGAGCGGGTCGTGGTCACGGACCTGCGGGAGTCGACGTTCTTCGCGGAGATCGTGCTGCGCCTCGGCACCGAGGTGCACACCGTGTCGGCCCGACCGTCCGACGCTGTGGCCCTCGCCGTGCGCACCGGCTCCCCGCTCTACGCGGAGGAGGGGGTCCTGGAGGTCGCCGGGCGAGCGTCGGGCGGGGACGTCCCCGAGGAGGTCGTGGAGCAGTTCAAGGACTTCCTCGACCAGGTCAACCCCGAGGACTTCCGGTCCTGACCGTCGCCTCGCCGGCCGGCCCGGCAGGCGAACTCCTGTTCCGTTGACCCCGCGCGCGGCCCGTCGTACCCTCGGCCTCCCACGACATCGGTGTAACTCCACCGATGTCACCCCGGAGACCCACCACCTCCACCCAGGGCAGGAGACGCGCGCATGACCGAGGGCTTCAGCGGCAAGGAAGCCGCCGACATCGTCGGGATCACCTATCGGCAGCTGGACTACTGGGCCCGCACGGACCTCGTCCGGCCCTCGCTCGCCGACGCCAAGGGCAGCGGCAGCCGCCGCCGCTACTCCTACCGGGACCTCATCGAGCTCAAGCTCGTGAAGGCCCTCCTCGACGCGGGGCAGAAGCTCGAGCGCGTCCGGGCCGCCTTCGACTACCTGCGCGAGCTCGGGGGCGACCTGAGCGCCGCCCAGCTCGTCATCGCCGGGGACTCCGTCGTGCTCGTCCGCGAGGGCGAGAGCCTCATCGACGTCGTGAACCGCTACCAGGGCCAGGGCGTGCTCAACCTGCTCGCCCTGGACGGCGTGGTCGAGCAGGTCGACGCCGCCATCGTCGAGCTGCGTCCGGCCGCGCGCCCCGCCGACGTCGCCGACGCGCCGGTCGCCGCCGCCCGGTAGCCGCCTGGGTAGGGTCAGCGGGGTGACGCTGCGCACCTCGCCCCTCGACGCCGCCCACCGCGCCCTCGGCGCCAAGATGACCCCCTTCGGGGGCTGGGAGATGCCGCTCGCCTACGGCGACGGCACCCTCGCCGAGCACCGCGCCTGCCGGGAGTCGGCCGTGGTCTTCGACGTCAGCCACCTCGGCACGGTCCGCGTCGAGGGCCCCGACGCCCTCGGCGCCCTCCAGGCCGCGCTGACCAACGACCTCACGAAGATCGAGCCCGGCCGGGCGCAGTACACCCACCTGCTCGACGACGCCGACGGGTCGGTGCTCGACGACATCATCGTCTGGTGGGTGGCCGAGGACCGCTTCGACGTGATGCCGAACGCCTCGAACACCGACCGGGTGGTGGCCGCCATCGGCGGGACGGATGTGACGGCCGAGCGGGCCGTCATCGCGGTGCAGGGGCCGCAGGCGCGGGAGCGGCTGGCCACCGTCGCCCCGGACGCCGCCGCCGTCGGCCGGTTCCGGGTGGCCGAGGTGGAGGTGGCCGGGGGACCGGCGACCGTCGCCGGGACGGGCTACACGGGCGAGGATGGCGTGGAGATCGCCGTCCCGGCCGACCGGGCGCCGCTCGTCTGGGAGGCGCTGCTCGCGGCCGGCGTCGTCCCGGCCGGCCTGGGGGCCCGGGACACGCTGCGACTGGAGGCCGGCCTACCCCTCCACGGCCAGGAGCTCGGCCCCGGCATCACGCCGCTCCAGGCCGGGCTGGGCTGGGTGGTCGCCTGGGCGAAGCCCGAGGGCTTCCCGGGCCGGGCCGCCCTCGAGGCCGAGAGGGCCGCGGGCGTGCGCCGTCGCCTCCGCGGCCTCGCCACGGAGGGCCGTCGTCCGCCCCGGACCGGCCAGGCCGTGCTCGTCGACGGGCAGGCGGTGGGGGAGGTCACGAGCGGCAACTTCTCCCCGGTGCTCGGTCACGGGATCGCGCTCGCCTTCCTCCCCCCGGAGGTGGAGGAGGGGACGGCGGTGGCCGTGGACGTGCGGGGCGAGCCCCTGCCCGCCCAGGTGGTGCCGCTGCCCTTCGTGGGGCGCTGAGCGACCGGGCGAGCGCTACTCGAGCAGGTCCGGCTGCTCGGCGACGATCTTGTCGTAGAGCGGCTGGAAGCTGAACCAGCAGGAGTAGTGGCTGCCCACCTGCTCGCGGGTGAGGCGGGCCATGTCGGGGTCGATCTTCACGGGCGTGCCAGCCGCCTCGGCCAGCAGCTGCACCTCGCAGGTCCGCTCCATCGTGATGTAGAGCCACGCGGCCTCGTCGACGGTGTGCCCGACGGTGAGGATCCCGTGGTTCCGGAGGATCGCCGCCTTGTGGTCGCCGAGGGCGTGGGCGATGCGCTTGCCCTCCTCGACGTCGAGCACGACGCCCGTGTAGTCGTCGAAGAGCCCGTGGTCCTCGAAGAACGCGCAGGCGTCCTGGGTCAGCGGGTCGAGCAGGCGGCCGAGGGTGGACCAGGCTCGGCCGAAGCGGGAGTGGGTGTGCGCGGCGGCGATGACGTCGGGACGGGCCTGGTGCACCTGGGAGTGGATGGCGAAGGCGGCCCGGTTCACCGGCCAGTCGCCCTCCACGACCTCACCGTCGTGGTTCACGAGGATCAGGTCGGAGGCGCGGATGAGCCCGAAGGACAGCCCGAAGGGGTTGACCCAGAAGTGGTCGGGTCGCTCGGGGTCCCGGGCGGTGAGGTGGCCGGCCACCCCCTCGTTGAAGCCGAACTTGTCGAAGAGCCGGAACGCGGCGGCCATCCGCTGCTTCAGGTGGGTGCGCTCCTCCTCCGGCGAGGCGAAGGTGGGCGGGCGGCGGTGCGGTCCCTCCGGACGGATCATCGAACTTCCCCCTTGGCGTGCGGCCTGGACCGGAGCGTAGCCCCGCGCCGGTTCCCGGCCGCAGCCAGGAGCCCGTCGCTACGCGGAGGCCGCCGCCGCAGCGGACGTGGGGGAGCGGTCCGCCGCGTCGGGCTCGTCGACGGTCAGCCAGACCCGGTCCCCGGCCCGCAGGCCGAGGCGGTGGAGCTGCGAGCGGGTGAGCGTGGCGTGCACCTCCTGGCCGGCCGCGTCGAGCAGGAGGCGGACCTCGAAGCCGACCCGGGTGATCCGCTGCACGACCGCCGACACGGCGTCCTCGCCGGCGCCGGGATCGCTGGTCCACACCTCGACGTCGTGGGGGCGGACGAGCCGGCCGCCGAGCTCGGTGACCGGACCGAGGAAGCGCATCACGAACTCGTTGGCCGGGCGGTCGTAGAGCTCGTCGGGCGAGCCCACCTGCTCGACGCGGCCGTCGTTCACGACGACGATCTCGTCGGCCACCTCGAGCGCCTCCTCCTGGTCGTGGGTCACGAAGACCGTCGTGACGTGGACCTCGTCGTGGAGGCGGCGCAGCCAGTCCCGCAGCTCCTTGCGCACCTTGGCGTCGAGCGCGCCGAAGGGCTCGTCGAGGAGCAGCACCTTGGGCTCCACGGCGAGCGCCCGGGCGAGGGCCATGCGCTGGCGCTGGCCACCGGAGAGCTGCGACGGGAGCCGGTCGGCGAACTGCTCGAGGTGGACGAGCTGCAGGAGCTCGCGCACCCGATCCTGGATCTCCGCCTTGGGTCGCTTGCGGATCTCGAGGCCGAAGGCCACGTTGCGGAACACCGAGAGGTGCTTGAACGCGGCGTAGTGCTGGAACACGAACCCGACGTTGCGCTTCTGGGCGGGCAGGTCGGTGGCCTCCACCCCCTCGATCTCGACGGTGCCGGTGTCCGCCGTCTCGAGCCCGGCGATCACCCGCAGGAGGGTGGACTTGCCGCCGCCGCTCGGGCCGAGCAGCGCGGTGAGGCTGCCGCTGGGGACGGACACGGACACGTCGTCGAGGGCGACGAAGTCGCCGAAGCGCTTCGTGACGTTGCGGACCTCGATGCTCACCGGGAGCCCTCCTTCGGGCGGATCAGGGAGACGACCACGATGCAGGCCACGCTGATGAGGGCCAGCAGGAAGGCGGTGGCGTAGGCCCCGCCCTTGTCGAAGTTCAGGTACTTCTCCTCCACGACGAGCGTCGCCGTGCGGGTCTCGCCGAGGACGTTGCCGGACACGACCTTCACGGCCCCGAACTCGCCGAGCGAGCGGGCCAGGCTGAGGACGACCCCGTAGACCACGGCCCACTTGATCGACGGGAGCGTGATGCGGCGGAAGCGCTGCAGCGCGGACGCGCCGAGGCTCTGGGCCGCCTGCTCCTGCTCGACGCCGACCTCCTCGAGGACCGGGACCACCTCGCGGATGACGAGGGGGAGGGCCACGAAGGCGGTGGCCAGCACCATGCCCGGCGTGGCGAAGATGACCTTGATGCCGGCGTCCTCGAGGGTCGGGCCGATCCAGCCGCTGCGGCCGCCGTAGACGAGGACGAGGGCGAGGCCCACGACCACGGGGGAGACGGACAGCGGGAGGTCCAGCAGCGCCGACAGGAGCCGCTTGCCCGGGAAGCGGTACCGCACGAGCAGGATCGAGATCCCGACCCCGAACACCGTGTTGAGGGCGACAGCCCACAGGGCCACGACCACGGTGAGGCGCAGGGCGTGCACCACATCGGGGTCGTCGAAGAGCTCCTGGATCCGGCCGACGCCGCCGTCGAGGGCCTCTCGGGCCACGAGGGACAGCGGCCAGGCCACGAGGAGGAACAGGTAGCCGACCACGATCGCCCGCAGCGTCCAGCGGAATGCGGTCCGGCGCAGGCGCGGCCAGACGGCATCCGCCGGGCGGCGCGGGGTGAGGTGCGCCTCAGCCACGACGCACCATCCGCCGCTGGAGCAGGTCGAGGATCACGATGACCGTGAAGGAGATGAGGAGCAGCAGCGTCGCCACCGCGGCGGCGCCGGCGAGGTTGTCGTTCTCGATGCTGCTCAGGATCCGGACCGAGGTGACCTCGGTCTTGTACGGCAGGTTCCCCGACAGGAGGACGAGCGAGCCGTACTCGCTCACCCCCCGGGCGAAGGACAGCGCCGCGCCCGCAGCGATCGCAGGGGTGAGGCTCGGCAGCACGATGCGGCGGAAGACCGTGAGCCGCGACGCCCCCAGCGACGCCGCCGCCTCCTCCACCTCGCGGTCGAGCTCGGCGAGCACCGGCTGCACCGTGCGCACGACGAACGGGAGCGTGACGAACAGGTAGGCGAGGAACACCGACCAGCGGTTGTTCGCCACGTCGGGTCCGATCGGGCTGTCCGACCCGTAGAGGGACAGCAGCACGAGGCCAGCGACGATGGTCGGCAGCGCGAACGGGATGTCGATCAGCACCTCGAGGAGGCGCTGGCCGACGAACCGGTCCCGCACGAGCACCCAGGCGATGAGCGTGCCCATGACCACGTTCACCGCCGTCACGACGAGGGCCATGCCGACGGTGAGGCGCACGGCGGCCAGGGTCTGGCCGTTCGTGATGGTCTGCCAGGCCGGGCCCCACCCGCCCTCCGCCGCCCTCAGGACGACAGCGGACAGCGGGAGGAGGACGAGCAGGCTGAACCAGAGGACCGCGACGCCCAAGCCGGCGCCGGAGACGGAGGTCAGGGCTCCCGCCCCGGCCGGCCGGCGGCGCAGCACCGACCGGCCGGCGGGGACGGCGACCGAGGTCACCGGAGCGCCCCGGAGGTGGTCGTCACGAGGCCTTCCCGGAGGCCGCGATGACCTTGGTGACGATGCCGTCGTTCTCGTCGAAGAACTTCGCGGAGAGAGCCGCCCAGCTCTCGAAGTCCTTCTCGACGGTCAGGAGGTACCCCGACACCTCGGGGAAGGGGTTGGCGGGGTCGTTCGCGCCCTCGACCTCGCCGACGTCGACCCCGTCGATGACAGGGCGGAAGCCCTTCTTGGCGAACTCGCGCTGCCCGGCCGGGCTGAGCACGAAGTCGAGCCACTCCTGGGCCTTGGGGTGGGCGTCCTTCAGCACCGCCCCGGGGTTCTCGATGAGCATCGTGACCTCGGGGATGATGTAGTCGAACTCCTCGCCGTTCTGGTGGGCGAGGATGGCCTCGTTCTCGTAGGCCATGAGCACGTCGCCCGTGCCGTTCAGGAAGGCGGTGGTGGCGTCTCGGCCGCTGCCGGGCAGGGCGACCACGTTGGCGAAGAACGCCTCGAGGTACTCGGTGGCCTCCTCCTCGGTGGCGCCGCGGTGGATGGCCTGGCCGTAGGCGGCGAGGGCGTTCCAGCGGGCGGCGCCCGACGAGGCCGGGTTCGGCGTGACGATCTCGATCCCGGGCTGGATCAGGTCGTCCCAGTCCTCGATGCCCTTGGGGTTCCCGGGGCGCACGGCGAACACGACGATCGACGAGGACACGACGCCTTTGGTGGGGCCGTCGTCCCAGGACTCGTCCACGAGGCCCTCGTCCACGAGGCGGGTCACGTCGCTCGTGACGGAGAAGTGGACGTAGTCCGCGTCGAGCCCGTTCACCACCGCTCGGCTCTGGTCGCCCGAGGCGCCGTAGGACGTCTTGAACCGCACGCCGCGGCCCTCGTCGGTCTGGTTCCAGGCCTCGGCGATGGCCTTGTTCGCGGCCTCGGGCACGGCGAACCCGACGATCGAGAGGGTGACGTCCCCGCCCGAGCCGCCGGTGTCGCCGTCGTCGTCGCCCCCGCCGCACGCGGCTGCGCCCACGGCCAGCGCCAGGACGGCCAGGCCCAGTCGTGCGCTCCTGAGCTTCATCGGTGCTCCTCGTTCTCCACCCAGCCGGTATTTCCGACCGGGACGGTCGAGAATACGGATTGTCGACCATTCAGGTCAAGAATGCTGGGATGAGCGGTCGGGGCGCCTGCGCGGTCCGGCCGGTGAGCGACGACGTCAGCGGTCGGCGCCGCCGCGGGCGGCCAGCGCGTCGAGGACGGCGTCGCGCCCCTGCGCGATGTGCTCGGCCATGAGCGCGGCCGCCCGGGCGCCGTCGCGCCGGCACATCGCCTCGACGACGAGGTGGTGGAACGTGTCCGAGCGGGCCACCTCCGCCGGTCCGAAGGACTGGAGCGCCTGGAACACGAGGGGCAGGTCGACCGTGCGGGCGAGCATCACCTCGAGGCGGCGGTGGCGGGCCGCGGCGAGGATCCCGTCGTGGAACCGGCGGTTGGCGTCGTGGAGCGCGCGAGCGCGATCGAGGTCGCCGTCATCCGCTGCCGCGGCGACGGCGCCGAACGCGTCCGCGGCCTCCACCAGCGCGCCGAGCTCGGTCTCGGTGGCCCGCGCCGCAGCCAGCTCGACGGCGTAGGACTCGAGCCGGATGCGCAGTCCGTACAGGTCCTCGACCTCGGTGGGGGAGAGGGGGCGCACCATCGCCCCCCGGTTGCGCTCGCTCACCACCAGCCCCTCGGCCTCGAGCAGGCGCAGCGCCTCCCGCACGGGCGTGCGGGAGAGGCCGAGCTCCTCGGCGAGGCGCAGCTCGACGAGGCGCTCGCCGGGCCCGTAGCGGCCCTCGACGATCGCGGTCCGGAGCGCCGCGTAGGCGTGGGCGGCCCCGGCCCGCGACGCCGTCGTCACGCGGGCGCCTCGGCCAGGCGGGCGAACCGGGGCCCGGCCTTGGCCAGGTGGCTCTCCACCGGTCCGCCGACCAGCCCGCAGGCCAGGTGGGCGGCCTCGATGAGCCGGTCCACGTCGATGCCGGTGGGCACCCCCTCCGCCTCGAGGACGTGGACGAGGTCCTCGAGCGCGAGGTTGCCGCTCGCGCCGGGCGCGAACGGGCAGCCACCGAGCCCGCCGACGGTGCCGTCCAGCCGGTCGACGCCCGCCTCCAGGGCGGCCAGCGCGTTGGCGACGCCCAGCCCGCGCGTGTCGTGCAGGTGGGCGCCGACGGGCCGGTCGCCGGCCAGGGCCTTGGTGGCGGCCACGAGGCGACGCACCTCGCTCGGGACGGCCGTGCCGATCGTGTCGGCCAGCGACAGCCCGGTGGCACCCGCCTCGAGGCAGCGCTCAGCGACGGCGAGCACGTCGGCCTCGGGGATCGGCCCGGCGTACGGGCACCCGAAGGCGGTGGCCAGCGTGACCTCCACGGCGGCCCCGCGAGGGACCTCGGCCAGGACCGCGGCGAGCCCGGCGACGGCCGCGGCCGTGCTGCGGCCGGCGTTGCCGCGGCTGTGGGGGTCCGAGACGCTGACCACGTACTGGAGCTGGTCCATGCCGGCCGCGGCGGCCAGCTGCGCGCCTCGGGGGTTCAGCACGAGCGCCCACCGGCCCACCCCCGAGCCGGCGGTCGCGGCGGCCAGCTCCGGCGCGTCCGCCATCGCCGGGACGCGGTCGGGCCGGACGAACGAGCACAGCTCGAGGTCGGTGACGCCGGCGGCGACGAGCGCGTCGAACACGGCGAGCTTGTCAGCCGTCGTCACCGGCTGCTCCGTCTGGAGCCCGTCGCGCAGGGTGACGTCCCGCAGCGCGACGGTCATCGCGCCGTCACCCCCTCGGCGGCCAGCGCCGCCAGCTCCTCCTCGCTCAGCCCGAGGAGCCCGCCGAGCACCTCGTCGGTGTGCTGGCCGAGGGCGGGGCCCGGGTGGCGGATGGAGCCGGGGGTGGCGGTGAAGCGGGGGACCACCCCGGTCATCGGCACCTCCCAGCCCTGCGTGCTGATCAGGCGGTGGACCATGCCGCGGGCCAGGTAGTGCGGATCGGTGAGCATGTCGGGCGCGGTGAAGATCCGCCCGGCCGGCACCCCGTGCTCGTCGAGGACCGCGAGGGCCTCGTCGCAGGCGAGCGTGACCGTCCAGGCGCCGACGATCTCGTCCAGCTCGGCCATGTGCTCGCCCCGCGCCTGGTGGGTGGCGTAGCGGGGGTCGTCGGCCAGCTCGGGCTGGCCCATCGCCTTGCAGAGGCGGGCGAACACGGCGTCGGCGTTGGCGGCGACGACCACCTCGGCGCCGTCGGCGGTGGGGTACACGTTCGAGGGGGCGACGCCGGGCAGCACGCTCCCGGTGCGGCTCCGGATCACGCCGCCAAGCTCGTAGTCGGCCATGGTGGACTCCATCAGCGCGGCGACGGCCTCGTAGATGGCGACGTCGACCTCCTGGCCCCTTCCGGTCTCCTTGGCCGCCACGAGCGCGGCGAGGGTGCCCATCACCCCGAACACCGAGGCGAGCGCGTCACCGAGGCTGATGCCGGCCCGGGACGGCGGGCGGTCGGGGCTGCCGGTGGTGTGCCGGATGCCGCCCATCGCCTCGCCGACGCTGCCGAAGCCGGCCTGCCCGGCCAGCGGTCCGGTCTGCCCGAACCCGCTGATGTGCGTCAGCACGAGGCGCGGGTTGTCGGCGGCGAGGGTGGCGTAGTCGAGGCCCCACCGCTCGAGGGTCCCGGGGCGGAAGTTCTCGAGGACCACGTCGCACTGCCGGGCCAGGGCGCGCACGAGCTCGCGCCCGCGCTCCTGGCGGAGGTCGATGGCGACCGACCGCTTGTTCCGGGCGATGGCAGGCCACCAGAGGCTGTCACCGTCGCGGGTGATCCCCCAGCGGCGCATGGGGTCACCGTCACCGGGCGCCTCCACCTTGATGACGTCGGCGCCGTAGTCGCCGAGGAGCTGGCCGGCGAAGGGGCCGGCGATGAACGAACCGAGCTCGAGCACCCGGACCCCGTCGAGGGGGCCGGTGGTCCCAGGTGCCGCGCTCACGCCTTGGAGTCCTCCTCGTCCAGCCCGTAGCCGATCTGGCGGCCGAGGTTCTCCGGCACGTAGTCGTCCGGCGCCGCGACCTCGACGATCGGATCGTCGCGGTCGTCGAACTCGGTGCGCAGGGCGCGCGAGAGCACCCCGTGCATGGCGTACATCATCGTGATGTAGGCGAACTCGAGGATCTGCTCGTCGTCGAGGTGCTCGCGGAGCACGTCGAACACGGCGTCGGGCACCCGGCCGTGCTCGAGGACGAGGGCGTCGGTGAAGGCGAGCAGGGCGCGCTCGAGGGGGTTGAAGAGCTCCGAGGTGCTCCACGCCTTCAGCGCCTCGATCTTCTCCTCGGAGAAGCCGAACGCTCGGCAGGCCTTGCAGTGCTGCGAGAAGACGAACTGGCTCCCGGTGAGGTAGCCGGCGCGGGTCTGACCGAGCTCGCGCAGCTTGGGGCTGATCTTGCGCTTGGGGCTGGCGTAGAGCGCGAAGCCCCGGCAGGCGTGCTCCATCACGTCCGGGGAGTTCGCGAACACCGTCCACCAGTCGCCGGGGGTGCCGGTGGCGGTGCCGGGCTCGGCGACGGGGTCGCGGTCGGGGCCGAAGAGGCGGTCGTACATGGCCCGGACGATCGGTGACTCGACCTCGGCCCGGGGGATCTCTCGCAGACGCGGCATGCGCTGGATTGTATGCACCCAGGCCCGGATGGCGGGGCGGTGCGGGCGCCGGGCCGGCTGATTGTGTGCAGTCCGCCGGCGTCCGTGCTAGGAGACGTCCATGGCCACACCGCACATCGACATCGGGATCGTCGTCCGCGACATCGACGCCTGCCTGCCCTTCTACCGAGACGTGCTCGGTCTGAAGCCGATCTTCGACTTCGACCTGCCGGGCGGCTCGCACATGTGGCAGCTGGCCGTGGGGGAGTGCGTCGTGAAGCTGGTGACCCACGCCGAGACGCCGGCGGCCGCGAACCCGCTGGGCGGCTCCCGGGGCGGGACCGGTCTGCGCTACTGGACGATGGGGGTCGACGACATCGACGCCGCGGTCGCCACGTGCGCGGAGGCCGGCGCGCCGATCCCGCTGCCGGTCACGCAGCTGATGCCCGGGATCCGCATCGCGATGATCGAGGACCCGGAGGGCAACGTGGTGGAGCTGCTCGAGCAGTCCCGCTGAGCCGGCGCGCCCCGAAGGGCTCGACGTGGTCCATACCGGTCGGTATGGTGACGATCGGGCCCCGGGGCGCGACGCACGCCCGGAGGGGACCAGGAGGGGAGGGGAGCATGGCCGAGGTGGCAGCGCCACCGCGCGAGGGCCTCGTGGCGCGGGTGCGGTCCGTCGTGCCGCTCATCGAGGCGACGGCCGCCGAGGCCGAGGCGCAGCGGCGCCCGCTCGACGAGGTGATCGACGCGCTGCGGGAGACCGGGGTGTTCCGCAGCTTCGTCCCGGCCCGCTACGGCGGGTACGAGATCGACCTCGGCACCTTCGTCGACATCGGACTCACCCTCGGGCGGGCCGACCCGTCTATGGGGTGGGTCACCGCCTTCTACATGGAGCACAACTGGCTCCTCACCATGTTCTCGGAGGAGCTCCAGGACGAGGTGTTCGGCGCCCAGCCGTACGTCCTCGCCCCCGGCAGCGTGAACCCCTCCGGCGTCGCCGTCCCGCAGGAGGGCGGCGGGTACCGGCTCTCCGGGCACTGGCAGTTCGGGACCGGGATCTGCCACGCCGACTGGGTGCTGCTGAGCGGCCGCATCGAGGGGGACGCGGGCGGCCCCCGGAACTTCCTCGTGCCCGTCGACCAGGTCGAGGTGAAGGACACCTGGCACGTCGATGGGATGGCGGCCACGGGCAGCCGGGACATCGTCGCCACCGACGTGCTCGTGCCCGAGCGCCGCGTGTCGCTCGCCGTCCCGCCGGGCCTCGTCGCCGGGCCGGACGCCCCGTACCTCGTGCGCATCCCGATCCTGCCGTTCCTGTCGCTCACCGCCGCCATGCCCGCGGTGGGCGCGGCCCGGCGGGCCCTCGAGCTCTTCGAGGAGCGGCTCTGCAGCCGCATCATGTTCGGGACCGCGAAGTCCCAGGCCGCCCGGGTGCCCACGCAGGTGCGCCTGGCCAACCTGACCGTCGAGGTGGGCGCCGTCGAGTCCGAGCTCCGCTCGATCGCCGCCCGCATGCAGTCCCACGCCGTGGGGGAGACGGACCTCGATCTCATCGAGCAGATGCAGATGCGGCTGGCCATCGCCCACCTGGTGCGCCGCAGCCGCGGGGTGGTCCGCAGCGTGATGGAGGCCAGCGGAGCCTCCGTCCACTACCTCGACCACCCGCTGCAGCGCCTGCACCGGGACGTCCACATGATCGCCGCCCACACGGTCTTCGACGTCGACCTCGTCGCCGAGGGCGTGGGCCGGGAGCTCGTCCGGCGCCTCGAGGCGCGCACCACCGCCGAACAGGGGGAAGCACCATGACCGAACCGACCATCGCCTCGTCCGTGCGGGGTCTCAACCACCTGGCCCTGGTCTGCAGCGACATGGCCCGGACCGTGGACTTCTACTCGAACGTCCTCGGCTTCCCGCTCGTGAAGACCGTGGAGCTGCCGGGCGGCGCGGGCCAGCACTTCTTCTTCGACATCGGGAACGGCAACGGCCAGACCCTGGCCTTCTTCTGGTTCCCCGACGCCCCGCCCTCGGAGCCCGGCGTGACGCACCAGGGGTTCCTCGACAGCCCGGCCGGGCCGGTGTCGGCCATCGCCACGATGAACCACGTGGCCTTCGACGTGGCCCCCGAGGACCTGGAGCCGCTGCGCGAGCGCCTCAAGGCGGCGGGCGTGAAGGTCAGCCCGATCGTCAACCACGACGACAGCGAGCTCGGCGCGTCCGCGGCGATGCACCCCGGGGTCTTCGTCCGGTCGATCTACTTCCGGGACCCCGACGACATCCAGCTCGAGCTCGCGGCGTGGACGAAGGTCTTCGACGAGTCCGACGTGCGCCACGCGCCGGCCACGGCCACGCCGCTGGCCGCCCCGGCGTCCTGAGGTGGCGGTCGCCGGCGCGGCCACCCGCCTCTCGGCCCGGGACTGGGTCCAGGCCGCCCTCGACGTGCTCGTGGAGGAGGGGATCGCCGGCGTGCGCATCCCCCGCCTCTGCGAGCGCCTCGAGGTGACGAAGGGGAGCTTCTACTGGCACTTCCCCGACCTCGACGCCTTCCTCGACGCGGTGGCCGCCGCCTGGGCCGAGGAGGCCACCCGCCTGCCCGAGGAGGCCACCCGCCTGCCCGAGGAGGCTGCGCCGGCCGGGAGCGGGGAGGGGCAGCTGCTCGCGGCCATGCAGCGCTTCGCCGACCCGCGCAACCGCACGCTGGCGCGCGCCATGCGGGACTGGGCGCAGCACGACCCCCGGGCTCGCGCGGCGGTGGCCGCCGTCGACGCCACCGTCTTCGGCGCGCTGCGGGAGGCGCTCGAGGGCCTCGGGTTCGACCGCGACGACGCCGAGGTGCGGGCGAAGGTCCTGTACTACACGGGCGTCGGCTACGCGCACGTGGGCCCGCTCGGCCGGCAGGACACGGCGGAGGCGCAGCTCCGGGCCACCTGGGCGCTGCTGGCCAGCCGCCCATAATCGACGTTATGTAAAGTTACGGGAGCGCTCAGCGGGCCTCGCCGAGGGGGCTCCCGAACAGCGGCGTGGCCGCCGCGATCACGTCCTCGAGGATCGGTCCCGGGTCGTCGCCCTCGGCGAGGTCGCGCCGGGCGTCGGCGATCGCGCACTCGAGCACGTAGAGCTTGTCCCGCAGCTCCTCCAGCTCGGTGCGGGCGACGATCAGCTGGTCCTCGGCCAGCCCGGCGTCCTGGGCTCGCAGCCGGCTCAGGTAGTCCTTCTGGCGGCAGGCCTGGCTGCAGAACTCCCGGGGCCGGCCGACGCGCGGCACGACCTCCCACGGGCGTCCGCACCACCGGCACCGTCGCATCACGGCTGGTTTCGTCACTGACGAAATGGTACGTGGGTCCGCGGTGCGGGCGGTGGATGGCCGCAACGAGGCTCAGGCGGTGGCGCGCGCGGGGCGACGTCGTGACGGCGGGACGGTGGCCAGCAGGCAGGCGACGAGGCCCGCGCCCCAGGTGACGAGGCCCCAGCGCCAGGTGTCGAGCTCGCCCTGCCAGCCGCCGTGCTGCAGGGCGAGCTTCACCAGGTAGTGCAGGCCGAAGACCAGGAGCGTCCGGCGCCCGGCCCGGGTCAGGCCGGCGCCCACGCGTCCGAGGCGCGGGACGACGACCCGGACGACGGCCCAGAGGACGAGCGAGCCGGCCAGCCCCCAGGTGGTGAAGGCCAGCCCCCCGGGGTGCCGGGCCGGGGGCCAGAGCCCGTCGGGTGCGGTCTGCGCGGGCGCCACCCAGGCGACGACCCCACCGAACACCAGTACGGCGGTGGCGGCGGGGAGGAGGGGGAGCGCCCCCTCTCCCCTGCCCCGGGCGCCTGCGGCCAGGGCGGCCCCCGCGGCGGCGAACACGCCGTACACGACGATGGAGAACGACCCGGCCCACAGCTGCGCCACGAGCCCCTCGGGGTTCGCGGACGTGACGGGGATGGCGGTGACCGCGCACACCGCGGCGATCCCCCACCAGGCTGCGGGGTGCACGAGCCCCGCCAGCGAGCCCAGGGTGACGAGCGCGCCGAGCGCGGCGAGCGTCGGGAGCACCCCTCCCCCGTCGATCCCGCCGCCCACCGCGATGTCGATGGCGAGCCCCAGGGCGAGGACCTCGCCGTAGCGGCGCAGGGCCCGGCGAGCCCGGCGCCAGGAGAGCGAGGACCACGGTGCCCCCGCGGCGCGGATCTGCTGGCCGACCAAGAAGGCGGCGGCACCGGCGCCGAGGGCGAAGGCCGGGGCCGCGAGATCGGTGACGGCGAAGCCCTCGAAGCCGACGATGCGGTGGCGGGCCCGGCCGCCGGTCCACTCGGCGAGGTGGTGGACGATCATCATGCAGAGGGCGAGGCCCCGGAAGGCGTCGAGGGCCGGCCAGCGCCCGGCCGGGCGGGCGGGCGGCGGGGCGGGTGCGGTGATCGGCGCGTCAGGCGCGAGCGTCGAGGAGGAGGCCACGGACCTCTTCGTTCCCCGAACGCGGCTGCGCCGAACCCGCGGGCGGGATCGCCCGTCGCCGCCCGGGCCTGGGGCTACGCTGCCGGGAGCTGACGAACCCGAGTGGGAGAGTCCCGGTGAGAGCGCCTCGGCGGTCGATCCGGGCGCCGAAGGTGCAACCGCCCCGGAACCTCTCAGGCCCCAGGACCACTCGGGGGAGGCAACGCTGGAGCCGCACGGTGACAGCGGGGGTCCAGATCCGACGTCCTCGGAGGCACCCCATGCGCCAGCCCGCCCGCACGTTCGCCGACCGCCACCTCGGTCCCCGCCCCGAGGACCTGCCGGCCATGCTCGACGCGCTGGGCGTCGACTCGCTCGACCAGCTGGTGGACCAGGCCGTGCCCCCCTCGATCCGCACCGACGAGCCGCTGCGTCTCCCCGAGGCCGCCTCGGAGCCCGAGGTCCTGGCCCGCCTCCGGGCCATCGCAGGCCGGAACCGGGTGGTCACCTCCCTCATCGGGACCGGCTACCACGGCACCCACACCCCTGGCGTCATCCAGCGCAACGTCCTCGAGGACCCCGCCTGGTACACCGCCTACACGCCCTACCAGCCCGAGATCAGCCAGGGCCGCCTCGAGGCCCTCCTCAACTTCCAGACGGTCGTCAGCGACCTGACGGGCATGGACGTGGCCAACGCCTCGATGCTCGACGAGTCCACGGCGGCGGCCGAGGCGATGACCCTGATCCGGCGCTCGACGAAGCACGAGGCCGGGGCCTTCTTCATCGACGCCGAGACCCACCCGCAGACGATCGCCGTCGTCGCCACCCGCGCCCGCCCCCTCGGCATCGAGGTCGTGATCGGCGACCCCGCCGTCGACCTCGACCCGGAGGCGGTGTTCGGCGCCCTCTTCCAGCACCCGGGCACGAGCGGGGTCGTGCGCGACCTCTCCCCCACCATCGACGCCGTCCACGGGGCCGGCGGGCTCGTCGCCGTCGCCACCGACCTCCTCGCCTGCACCCTCCTCGTCCCCCCGGGCGAGCAGGGCGCCGACGTCGTCGTGGGCTCGGCCCAGCGCTTCGGCGTCCCGATGGGCTTCGGCGGACCGCACGCCGGGTTCCTCGCCACCCGCGAGGCGCTGCGCCGCTCGATGCCGGGGCGCCTCGTCGGCGTCTCCGTCGACGCCGCCGGGCGGCCGGCCCACCGCCTCGCGCTCCAGACCCGCGAGCAGCACATCCGCCGGGAGAAGGCCACGTCGAACATCTGCACCGCCCAGGTGCTCCTCGCCGTCATGGCCGCGATGTACGCCGTGTACCACGGGCCCGAGGGGCTGAAGACGATCGCCGAGGACGTGCACGCCCGCACCACCCGCCTCGCCGCCGGGCTCCGCGCCGCCGGGATCGCCCTCCGGCACGAGCACTACTTCGACACGATCTGGCTCGACGTGCCCGGCCGGGCCGACGAGGTGCTGGCCGCCGCGCTCGAGCAGGGCCTGAACCTCCGCCGGGTCGACGACAGCACCGTCGGCATCTCGCTGGACGAGACCACCGACGAGAGCGTCCTCGCCCGCCTGGCCGCGGCGCTCGGCGTCGAGATCCCGGCCGCGGCGGCGCCCGCCATCCCGGCGGCGCTGACCCGCACGAGCGAGTACCTCACGCACCCGGTGTTCTCGTCGTACCGCTCGGAGACCGAGATGCTGCGGTACCTGCGCAAGCTGGCCGACAAGGACGTCGCCCTCGACCGGTCGATGATCCCCCTCGGCAGCTGCACGATGAAGCTGAACGCCACGACGGAGATGACCCCGATCACCTGGCCGGAGATCGCGTCGCTCCACCCCTTCGCGCCGGCCGACCAGGCCGAGGGGTACCGCGAGCTGATCGACACCCTCGCGGCGTGGCTGGCCGAGGTGACCGGGTACGACGCCGTCTCCCTCCAGCCCAACGCCGGCTCCCAGGGTGAGCTGGCCGGCCTGCTCGCCATCCGCGCCTACCACGAGGCCAACGGCGCCCCCGAGCGCGACGTGTGCCTCATCCCGTCCTCGGCCCACGGCACGAACGCCGCCTCCGCGGTGATGGCGGGCATGCGGGTGGTCGTGGTGGCCTGCGACGACGACGGCAACGTCGACGTCGACGACCTGCGAGCCAAGGCGGCCGAGCACGCCGAGGACCTGGCGGCGCTCATGGTGACCTACCCCTCCACCCACGGGGTCTTCGAGGAGCGGATCACCGAGATCTGCGACGTCGTCCACGAGCACGGCGGCCAGGTGTACGTGGACGGCGCCAACCTCAACGCCCTCGTCGGAGTGGCCCGCCCCGGCTGGTTCGGCGGCGACGTCAGCCACCTCAACCTCCACAAGACGTTCTGCATCCCCCACGGCGGCGGCGGGCCGGGGGTGGGCCCGGTCGCGGCGCGCGCCCACCTCGCCCCGTACCTGCCGAACCACCCGGCCGACCCGGCGGCCGGTCCGGCCACGGGACCCGGCCCGATCTCGGCCGCCCCGTACGGGTCCGCCTCGATCCTGCCCATCTCGTGGGCCTACGTCGCCCTCATGGGCGGCGAGGGCCTGCGCCGGGCCACCGAGATCGCGATCCTCAACGCCAACTACGTCGCCGCCCGGCTCGCCGACGCCTACCCGATCCTCTACACGGGGGCGACGGGCCGCGTCGCGCACGAGTGCATCCTCGACCTCCGCCCGCTCACCAAGGCCACCGGGGTGACCGTGGACGACGTCGCCAAGCGGCTGATCGACTTCGGCTTCCACGCCCCCACCATGAGCTTCCCGGTCGCCGGGACGCTCATGGTCGAGCCGACCGAGTCCGAGTCCAAGGAGGAGCTCGACCGCTTCGTGGAGGCGATGCTCGCCATCCGCGAGGAGATCGCCGCCATCGAGCGGGGCGAGGTCGCCCGCGCCGACAGCCCGCTGGCCCACGCGCCGCACACCGCGGAGGACCTGCTGGCCGTCGAGTGGGACCGCCCGTACTCCCGGGAGGAGGCCGCCTACCCCGTCCCCGCCCTGCGGGACGGGAAGTACTGGCCGCCGGTGAGCCGGATCGACGGCGGGTACGGGGACCGGAACCTCGTCTGCGCCTGCCCGCCGCCGGAGGCCTTCGCGGCGGGCTGAGCCGCCCCGCCCGGCAGACGCGCACCGCGGTCGGTGTGCGATGCTGAGACCGTGCGGGTGGTCGTGGTGGACGAGGGCGGGCTGCTGCGAGAGGCGGTCGAGGCGCTGATCCCCCAGGTGGGGCACGAGCTGGCGGGCGTGGCCGACAGCGCCGCGCTCGGCGTGTCCCTCGTCGCGGCGGCCCGGCCGGACGCGGTGATCTACGACATGACCGTGGGCATCAGCAGCGACTTCGACCTGATCGCCGACGCCCAGGCCGCCGGGGCCACGGTCATCGTCTTCTCGTACAACGCCGACGATGCGCTGCTGCGCGGCTACTCGGTCCGGCCCACGGTGGTGCACAAGCCCGACCTCCACCTCCTGGAGGGCGTGCTGCGCCGCCTCGAGGTCGACGCGCGGCGAGGTGTCGTGGCCGAGGAGCGGCGCCAGCGCCCCTCCCGGGAGCTCCCCACGCCGCCGCCCACCGGGCTCGTCGACGCCGCGGCGTTCTACGAGGCGCTCCACGTGGCCGAGCCGGGGGACGCGCTCGTGTCCGTGGAGGTCGCCGACGAGTCCTCCGAGGCCGTGGCGGCCGACGTGCGGGCCCTGCTGCGCCAGGGCGACCGCCTCCTCGCCACTCGCGGCACCGTCCGCGTCCTGCTCGTGGGCGGCGGCGAGGACGGCATCGCGTCCTTCCTGGACCGGCTGCGGGCCACCGGGGTCCTCCCGGACGCCTCGGCGCTGCGGGGCACCGTCGTCGGGGCGGCCGAGTCGCCGCTCGACGCCTTCGAGCGCCTGCGCACCGGCGGCGGCACCGTCCACTAGGCGGACCGCCGCCGCATCGACAGCTCCGTCACAAGGCGAACTCGTCGACGAAACGCAGCAGGAACGCCGCCTTTCGTCGACGAGTTCGCCGGGCGGCGTCAGTCGGCGATCTGGATGTGGGCTCGGTCGGCCAGGTGCGGGCGGATGAGCTCGGTGGCCACCTGCTGGTGGGCGGGGTGGTCCACGTAGGCCTGGTAGCCCCGGGCGTCGTCGAAGGCGGCGATCACCGCGAAGTCCCAGCGATCGTCCCCCAGGCGGATGTCGGGCCCCACCGCGTAGGAGCGGATCGTGGGCACCTGCCCAGGGAGGGCCTCGAGCGCCTCCTTCACCGCAGCGACGTGCGCGTCGGTGGTCTCGGGCGTCCAGCGGAAGAGCGCGACGTGGCGGAGCACGCTCGCACGCTACCCCGGCGGGGTGGGCGGCTACGGTGCCGGAGCACCATGCGCATCACCGCCAAGGTCGACTACGCCGTCCGAGCGGCCATCGAGCTCGCCGTCGCGCAGCGCGAGGCCGACGGGGCCCGCGCGCCCCGCAAGGGGGAGGCCCTCGCCACCGCCCAGGCCGTGCCGCTGCGCTTCCTCGAGGGCATCCTCGCCGAGCTGCGGCGGTCCGGGATCGTGGGGAGCCAGCGGGGGGCGGACGGCGGGTACTGGCTGGCCAAGCCGGCGGCCACCGTGAGCGTGGCCGACATCATCCGGGCCGTCGAGGGTCCGCTGGCCGACGTGCACGGCACCCCACCGGAGGACGTCGACTACCCGGGCCCGGCCCGCGCGCTGCAGCCGGTGTGGATCGCCACGCGGGCGGCGCTGCGGGAGGTGCTGGAGGAGACGACCCTCGACCACCTCGCCAGCGGCGAGCTCCCGAAGGGGGTCGAGGCGCTGGCCGCGGCGCCCGACGCCTGGGCCCGCCGCTAGCGCGTTGGGGCCGGTGGAGGGCCGCGAGTAGGTTTGGTGAGCCCTGACGGAGCCCATCGCGGGCTCCGCCCGACTCGCCTCTGGAGCGCTCCCCCATGCCCCGCAGGATGGACATCGAGCTGACGAGCTCGCGCGACGACGGAACCTGGACCTGGCGTGCCGCCGGTGCCCGGGCCCCGAAGGGGACGGTGGCCGCCACCGTCCTCCCGGCCGAGGCGAAGGTCGGTGACGTCCTCAAGGTCGAGGCGGAGATGTTCGTCGACGGCATCGAGATCACCGCCGTCATCCCGCCGAAGCGCGCCAACCGCAAGGAGCCCGAGCGCCTCGAGCTCCTCGGCGGCGGTCGGGACGAGCCGCTCGTCACCACGACGCTGGCGCCGAAGCGGGAGCGCCGCGGCGGTGGGCGTCGCCGGGACGGCGAGGGCCGCGACGCTGCTGGTCGGGGGCGCCGCGACGGCGACCGTCGCGAGGAGCGGGGTCGTCGCGAGGGCGGTGACCGTCCGCAGCGCCGGCGCCCGGAGCCGCCGCCCGTCCCCGCCATCGAGCGCCCGAAGGCGAAGCGCCTGAAGGCCGGCAAGGCGCACTGGAGCGCGCTCCTGGAGTCGCTGCCGGAGGCCGAGCGCCCGATCGCCGAGCAGCTGCGCCTGGGCGGTCTCCCCGGTGTGCGCCAGGCCATCGAGAAGCAGAACCAAGAGCGGGCCGCGGCGGGCGAGTCGCCCATCAACGGCGCCCCGCTCATCGAGATCGCCGAGCGCCTCGCCTCCAAGGTCCGCGCCGCCGAGTGGCGGGACCGCGCCGAGGCGGCGAAGAAGGACATCGAGGTCGTCGATCTGCGGGACCTCCGCTCGGTCGTGTCCGCCGCCGGCGACGCCGGCAAGGACCCGGAGGCCCGGGCCCTCGCCGACGAGCTGAAGGCCGCCCTCGCCACCCGGGTGGAGGCGGAGCACCAGCTCTGGCTGCAGGAGCTGACGGCCACGCTCGACGTGGGCCGCATCGTGCGGGCGCTGCGGGTCAGCAGCCGCCCGCCGAAGGCGGGCGTGCCGCTCCCCGCGGAGCTCGCCGCCCGTCTGGTCGAGGGCACGAACGAGGCCCTCACGGCCGAGGCGTCCCCGGAGCGCTGGGTGGCCGTCCTCGACGCCCTCGCGTTCTCGCCGGTGCGCGACCGGGTGATCCCCGCCTCGCTCCCGGTCGAGCTGCACCCCGACGTGCGGGCGACGATCGCCCGCCTCGCCACCCGCATCCCGAAGATCGCCCACATCTTCGAGATCGAGCCCGACCGCAGCGCGCCGCGCCCGAAGATCGAGCGCCGCCGCCCGCGCAAGCCCCGCAAGGGCGACCAGCCGGCCGGTGCGCCGGCGAGCCGCGACGCGCGGGACGAGGCGGGTGAGAAGGCCGCTGAGGCCCCCACCGAGACGCCGGCGGCCGAGGCCGCCGCCGCCCCGGTCGAGGCCGTCGAGGCCGGGCCCGAGGCTGCGGAGGCGGAGGCGCCGGTCGAGGCGACCGCACCCGAGGGCGAGCCCGAGGTGGCCGAGGCGACGGCACCCGAGCCCGCCCCGGCCGACGAGCCTGAGGCCGTCGCCACCGAGCCGGCCGCCGCGGACGCCCCTGCCGAGGACGCCCCGTCGCCGGATGCGGCCGCGGACGACAGCGCCGCCGAGGCCTAGTCCCCCCGTTCGCGCATCGTCACGGCGCCACGGACGCGGCGCCATGCGGCGCGCTCAGCGCCCCGAGTCCTCCCGCCGGCGGCTGGTGGGCGTCAGCACGCTGTCCTTGTGGACCCGGCCGAGGTACTCCCCCGTCGTCGGGTCCTCCTCCCAGCGCGCCCCGCAGGTGGCGCAGGCGCAGGAGTCGACACGGGCCGACGCCAGGAACAGCCGGTCCACCGCATAGGTCTCGCAGAACGGGCACTGCAGGTGCCCCGGACGCTCCGTCACACGCTTCCCTCACCCCGCACCGGCTGGTGGGACCCGGCCGCCTGTCACGACGTTACCTCCGCGTCACTAGTGTGCCGGACATGTCTGTTTCCTTCGAGCAACGAGGCCCGTTCGCGGTCATCAAGATCAACCGCCCGGACGCCCGCAACGCCGTGAACGCGGCCGTCGCCCAGGGCATCGAGGAGGCCATCGACACGATCGAGTCCGATGACTCGATCTGGGTCGGCATCCTCACCGGCGAGCCGCCGGTCTTCTGCGCCGGCGCGGACCTCAAGGAGATCAACTCGGGCAACGGGGCCTCGCTCAGCACGCAGAAGGGCGGCTTCGCCGGCTTCGTGCAGCGGGAGCGCACCAAGCCCGTGATCGCGGCCGTCGACGGCCCGGCCCTGGCCGGCGGCACCGAGATCGTCCTCGCCTCGGACCTCGTGGTGGCCTCCACCACGGCCACCTTCGGGATCCCGGAGGTCAAGCGGTCGCTCGTCGCGGCGGCCGGCGGCCTCTTCCGCCTCGGGCGCAAGATCCCGATGAACATCGCCATGGAGCTCACCCTCACCGGTGATCCCATCGACGCCACCCGCGCCCACCACTTCGGCCTCGTGAACCGGCTCGTCGAGCCCGGTCAGGCCCTCGACGAGGCCATCAAGCTGGCCGAGCAGATCTGCGCGAACGCCCCCGTCGCCGTCCGCGAGTCCCGCAAGATCGTCCTCGAGGCGACCCACGCGGACGACGAGGTCGGCTGGCGCATGTCGGCCGAGGGCATGGCGAAGGCCATGAGCTCGGAGGACTTCTCCGAGGGTCTCACGGCCTTCATCGAGAAGCGCCCGCCGCAGTGGAAGGGCCGCTGAGCCCGCGTCCCGCTGAGCCCTCGGGCTCGCTCAGGTGAACGTGGCGATGATGCCGCTGTCGTGGAGCAGCTCGGCCACCCCGTCGACCAGCGGAAGGTCCACGACCTCGGGGAGGTCGACCCAGGCCACCTCGGCGGCATCATCGCCCGCCACCGGCTCGTCGTGCCCGACGAGCGTGACCTCGTAGTCGAGGATCACGAAGTGGTCGGCGTCGTCGATGCGCTCGGCCACGCCGAGGAGGCGTCCGCAGACGCCCTCGAGGCCCGTCTCCTCCCGCAGCTCGCGGACCACCGCCTCCATGAGGGTCTCGCCGCGCTCGACCTTGCCGCCGGGAACCGACCAGAGCCCCTGGGCCGGGCCGCGGCCGCGGCGCACGAGGAGGAGGCGGTCGTGGTCGACGACGACCGCGCCCACCCCCACCACCGGGCCGCTCACTCGAGGCTCCGGTGGACGACGATGGCTCGGGCCACGAGCCCGAAGGACTCGAAGAAGTTCTTCGTGTGCCGGTCCCCCGGCAGGGCGATGCTGTCGACGCCGAAGCAGCCCCGGGCCCGGCACCACTCAAGGATCTCCTCGATCATCTGCTCGCCGATGCCCACCGCACGGCACCCGGGGTCGACGTACAGGTCCTCGATCACGCCCAGGTGGCCCCCGTCGGGCAGGGTGTCGTCGCGGACGACCGCGTAGCCCATCGGGGTGCCGTCGAGGGTCCCCACGAGGACGAGGTGGTCCTCGGCCGCGATCGCCGCCTCGAGGGCGGGCTCGAAGGGGGCGCGCCGCCCGGCGGTGCGGGCCCAGACCGGTCCGCCCCGGCCGGCCGACAGCTCGGTCACCGCCGCGGCGGCCAGCTCGGCCAGCCGCGGGACGTCGCCGGGCTCGGCCGGTCGGACGCCCTCCTCGGCCGCGGCGGTCATCCCTTCGACTGGAGCTGGGCGATCTTCGACAGGATCGTCTTGCGCCCGCGGGTGGCCAGCTCGTAGCTGCGCACCGCCTCGAGCTCCTCGCTGGTCAGCCCGGCGAGGCGGTTCACGACCTGGGAGGCGGAGAGGCCGTCGTAGTCCGGGATGGCCAGGGTGGCCTGGACGGGCGCATCCTCCCCCGCGGCCTGGTTGACCGACGAGCTGGGGGTCTCCGCAGGGGCGGCCGCGGCGACCCGTCGGGCGGCCTCCTTGGCCGCGCCCGGGCGCTTCGGGACCGACGGCGGGTCCTCGGCGGGGGCGGGCTCGGCGGGCGCCGCCGCCGGCGCAGGGGGCGGCCCCGGCTCCGGCGACGGGGGCACGACCGTGCCGGCGATGAAGTCGAGGATGCCGGCGGCCTGGTCCTGGAGGCGGCTGGCCACCTTGGTGGCGTCGCCGGAGGCCTTCTGGACGGCGAACTGGCCGACCATCTTCGCCATCGTGGCGTGGCTCTTGCCCTTCTCCACGAGCTGCGGCAGGAGCTCCGCACCCTCGAAGAGCAGGCCGATCGGTGCGTAGACCAGCGTCTCGACGGCCGTCTGGAGCGGCGACTTGTGGTCGGTCGGTTCGGTCATCGGTCCATTCTTCCCGAGTCGGGCATCCCGGAGCAGATCGGTCAGTCGGCGGTGTGGGCGACGAGCACGTCGCAGGGCGCGTGGTGGGCCACCGACGCGGCCACGCTCCCGAGGATGACGTGGGCGTGGCTGCCGAGGCCGCGGGAGCCCACCACGATGAGGTCGGCCTGGAGCTCGTCGGCGGCCTCGAGGAGCACCTCGGCGGGCTCGCCCGGGAGGGCGCGGACGACGGTCCGCTGCGCGCCCTGCTCGCGGGCGAGGGCCCGGCCCCGCTCGGCCAGCTCCTCGGCCTGCACCTGGTCCGTGAGGACGAAGCGCAGATCCTCGGGGAGGCGATCCGGGTCCACCCCTCGCGCCGGGCTCTCCCCCGGGCGGTAGGCGGTGACGACCACGAGCCGGGCGCCGTCGGCGGCGGCGAGCGCAGCAGCCTGTCCGACGGCCTCCTGGGCCGTGGCGGACCCGTCGGTGCCCACGACGATCGTCTCGTAGGTCATCGCCGTACCTCCAGCGGGGGTCGTGTCGAGCCGGCTGCGGGCACCGTACCCGGGCGGCGCCGGGCGCGGGGCGCTCGCGTCAGACGCAGTCGGCGCAGAGCTGCGCGTCGGCGTCGGCGAGCTGGCTCGGGTGCTTCACGAGGAAGCAGGACTGGCAGACGAACTCGCCCGGGCGCTTGGGCTGGATCCGGCCAGCGGCGTCGCCGGTGCGGTCCTCGGGCTCGTTGCCCTCCTCCTCGTCCTCCTCGTCGTCCTCCTCGGCGGCGGCGATGCGGTCCTTGAGGATGGCGTCGAGGTCGGCCTCGACGTCGTCGGGGTCCTCCTCCTCCTCGTCGTCGTCCTCGTCGTCGTCGCTGCGCTTGGCCTTGACCGGCGCGACGTCGTCCTCGTCCTCATCCTCGTCGTCCTCGAGGAGCGGGTCGTCGTCGTCCTCGACGGCGAGGTCGTCGGCCGCGAGATCGTCGTCGAGGTCCTCGTCGAGGTCCTCCTCGAGGTCCTCGGGATCCTCGATCTCGTCGTCGATGACGTCCTCGTCAGACATGCGGCGTCCTCACTGAGCAGGGGTGTTGGGGGGAGTGCGGCGGGATCATAGGCCCGCCGCTCCGCAGACGGGCAATCTCGCCCGGAGCGGGCGCTCAGGGTACCGAGGGCGCCGTCGGATCGGCGGGGATGGTCGTGGAGGTGTCCCCCACCGTCCCCGGGCTCAGACCTCCGCCCTCGCCGAAGGTGAGGTCGACGACCTCGTCGACCAGCCACTTCCCCTCCACCCGGACCATCGTGAGCCGCATGTACACGTCGTCGAGGACCCGGTCCCCGGCGTCGGAGCGCGTCGTGATGTCGACGACCACGATGGCGAGGGCCTGCCCGGCGTCGATCTCGGTCACGTAGACGTCCTCGACCGTCCCGGTCGAGGTGGCCGAGAGGCTCGTGATGAGCTCCCCGAGCCCAGCGTCGAACGCCTCGGCGTACTGGGTCCGGAAGGAGCCGGTGGCGCCGGCCAGGACCGCCTCGCGGTGGGCGGCCGGGTCCCGGTGGTCGTAGGTGACCATGGCCTCGGCGAAGCGCCCGGCGGCCTGTCGGAGGTCGCCGTCGTCGGCGCCCTCCTCCGTCCCCGCGAGGAGCACGGCCAGCACGCAGGCGACGACGGCGAACACCGCGGCCGCCGCGATCGCAGCGACGAGCGGGCCCCGCCCGGGGCGACGGGACGCCGTGCGAGGCGCGGCGCCGGGCTCGTGGCCCTCGACGTCCTCAGCCACCGGCCACCGCCACCGGGACCAGGGGCGAGTCGCAGGCGGTCACGACCGGGATGGCGGGCAGGGAGCGGGGCGGCACGTACGCCTTCGACAGGTCGCCGCCGACCTCGAGCAGGAGGTTGATCCGGATCCACGGTCCGTCGGCCTCGATGTCGAGGGCGTTGGCAGCGAACCCGAAGGCCAGCGGCCCGTACTCGAGCATGTGCTCGAGCTGATCGAGCTGATCGGGTCCGGCCAGGGTGCGCAGGATCGGGTCGAGGTCGTGCATGAGGCAGTCGAGGTTCCGCTTCTGGTCGGCGACGAGGTCGGCGGTCACCTCGAGGAAGCCGGGGCCCGCGTCGAGCAGGGCCTGGAGGTCGCCGTCGGCCCGGGCGAGGGCCTCGCCGAGGAGGCGCAGGTTGGTGATCGACTGCCCCGCGCTCAGGCGGTGCTGGGCGAGGACCTCGAGGAGGCGGGTGTTGTTCTCCGCGAGGCGGTCGAGCTGGTCCGTCTTCGCGACGAAGGACGACGTCAGCTCGTCGAAGGCTCGGGTGAGCGCGGCGAGGTCGCTCCCCCGCCCGTCGAGGGCCAGCGCCAGCTCGTGGATGAGGCTCCCCGCCTGCTCCGGGTCGATGCTGGCCACGAGGTCGCTCGTGGAGGCGAGGAGGTCCGAGAACTCGAGCGGGGTGGTGGTGCGCTCGGCCGGCACGTGGTCGCCGGCCTCGAGGAACTCCGCCGACGCCCGGTCGTAGTGCTCGTCAGGGACGAAGTCGATGTACGGCTCACCGACCATCGACTTGCGGAAGATGCGGGCGATGGAGTCCCGGGGGATCTCCTTCCCCCGGTCGATCTTCATCGTGACCCGCACGCCGTCGCCGTGGCGCTCGACCTTGGAGACCGAGCCGTGGTGCACGCCGAGGTAGGTGACCTCGGCGCCCGGGGAGACGCCGGAGGCCTGGGTGAAGTCGCCGGTGATCGTGTACGGCCGCTCGAGGGCGTCGACGGTGATGACGTTGCGGGCCGCCCACCCGAGCATCACGAGGAAGAGCCCGACGAAGAAGACGAGGTTGATGAGGGTGCGGCGGCTCACGGCGCGGGCTCCAGCGGGGCGAGGGTGACCCAGAAGTAGATCTGCGCGAAGTCCTCGGGGATGCCCTTGGGCATCCGCACGGCGAACTCGCTCAGCCAGTCGACGAGCACGCCCACCTCGCCGCGGTGCTCGGCCACCGTGGCCAGCAGGGCGTCGAGCTGCTCGAGCTGGCGGCGCAGGTCGTCCCCGAAGGGAGCGAACACCATCTCGTTCTGGTCTCGGGCGAGGCGGGTCAGGTCCCGGACCGTCTGGAGGGCGAGGTCGCGGTTCTCGGCGAGGACGGTCGTCGCGTCGGCCAGGTTCACGAGCAGCTCGTCGATGCGGCCGGCGCCGCGGGCCAGCGTGGCGGTGGCGGAGTCGAGCTCGTCGATGATCTGGACGATGGTGCCGGTCTGATCGGCCAGCGTGCCGCTGACCGTGGCGAGGCTGTCGATGAGCGACGACAGCTCGGAGGCGCGGCCCCCGAAGCCGACGGCGCCGGTCTCGATGATCGTGGTGAGGTCGTTGGTGACGACGCCGGCCAGGACCTGCACCGCCTCCTCGGCCACGAACTCCAGCTCGGGGGCCTCGAGCGTCTCCTCGATCTCGGCCCCGTCCACCAGCTCGCCGCGCGGGGCGAGCTCGGTGCCGTCGGCGGCGCGCGGCGGGCGGAGCTCGATGAACTTCTCGCCCAGCAGCGAGGTGGTGCGCAGGACGGCCTGGGCGTTGGCGGGGAGGCCGAGGCCCTCCTTCACCTTCATGGTCACCCGGGCCCGGTGGTCGTCGGTCAGCTCGATCTTGGTGACCGAGCCCACCCGCACGTCGGCCACCTGCACGGAGTGGCCGCGCACGAGGTCGCCGACGTCGTCGAAGGTGGCCGTGAGCTCGACCGGCCCCTCGACCTGCCCGGGCAGGCCGCAGGAGGCGAGCACGAGGAGGGCCGCGGCGACGAGGAGGATCGCGCGCCGCATCACTCCCCCACCCCCAGGAGGGATCGGGTGACGTCGCCGAGGGTGCGGCCGACCCGCTGGGTCCAGCCCGGACGCGGCTCGGGCGGGTCGGTCGGCGCGCCGAGGAGCTCGACGAGCGCGGACACCGGCGTGGCGGGCGGCGCGTCGACGGCGGCCTCGATGGGCCGGATGGCGGACTGCCCCTCCACCGGGCACTCCTGCAGGATCGGCAGGCACAGGTCGATCCCCAGCAGGGCCAGCGCGTCGGTGACGAGCGGGGTGAAGTTGTTGCGCAGGTCCATGGCGCGCAGCTGCGGGTTGTAGGCCCCGATGATGCCGTCGACGAGGAGCGGACCGGAGGCGAGGAGCTGCGTCACCGAGGCCAGGTTGGCGTCGATGGTGGCCGCCGCCTCAGCGAGGGTCTCGATGTCCCGTCGCAGGGCGCCGGCGTGGGTGCCGACCAGCTCCAGGCCGTCGCGGGACAGCTCGGCCAGTCCGGCCACGAGCGCCTCGATGCTCTCCCGCTCCTCGGCGAGGACCGTGCTGGCGGCGCCGAAGGCGTCGATGATCTCGCCCAGCTGGGCCTCGCGGGTCACGAGCGTGGCGGTGAGCCGGTCGAAGCTGTCGACGAGGCGCAGGAGCGTGTCGTCCTCCTCGGCGAAGGTCTGGACGAGCTGGGACAGCGAGCCCAGCGCGTCGTTGAGCGCTCCGCCGTTGCCGCGCAGGTCCTCCTCGAGGTTCCCGACGAGGGTGCCGAGGCCCTCCGGGTCGAGGCTGTCCACGAAGTCCTTCAGCGAGGCGAGCGCCTCGTCGGGCTCGACCGGGATGATCGTGCGCTCGATGACCGCGCCGTCCTCGAGCGCCGGCTCACCCGCCCGGTGGGCCGGGCTGATCTGGACGTAGCGCTCACCGATCAGCGACTGGGGGACGATCTGCGCCGTCGCGTTCGCCGGGATCCGGATGTCCGCGTCGATCGCCATGTCGACCCGCACCCGGTCGCCGTCGATCGTGACCTCGTCGACCTCGCCGGCGGGGAGGCCGAGCACCCGGACGTCGGAGGACTCGAACACCGAGACGGCCCGGTCGAAGTAGGCGGTGATGCGGTACGTGTCACCGCCCGACAGGGCGCGGCGGACCACGACGACGCCGGCCACCAGGACGACGACCGCCAGCGCGACCAGCGCGGCCCGACGGATGGCCTCGGCCCGGCTCACGGCAGCAGCCCCTGGAGGAGGTCCTCGGCGATCCCGTACGGGTCAGGGCCGAGGGAGGCGACGTAGATGTCGAGCCACGGGCCGTGCGAGCCCGCGAGGCCCTGCCCGTAGAAGGCCGGGCCGAGCACGGCGAGGGCCCGGTTCAGCTCCGGCAGGTTGCGGTCGACGACGGCGAGGGTCGGGTGCAGATCGGCGAGCACCTCGTCGAGGGTCTCCTGGTTCGTGCTGATGAGCTCCGAGAGCGACTGCACCGCGGCGTTGCCCTCCCCGAGGGCCGCAGCCAGCTCGCTGCGCCGCTCCACGAGGAAGTCGAGGATCGTGCGGGAGGCGTCGATCAGCCGGACCAGCGTCTGGTCCTTCTCGGCGAGGTCGGCGGCCAGCTGGTCGGCGCTCTCGAGCAGGCGGACGAGCTCGGTCTCGCGCTCGTTGATGGCGGTGGACACCCGGTCGACGCCCTCGATCAGGTCGGTCACGGTCCCCCGCTGGCCCTCGCTGATCTCGGACAGCTGGGCGATCAGCTCGTTCAGCTTGTCGTTGTCGGTGGCGTCGATGCGCTCGGTCGCCTCGCGGGTCAGGTCGAAGACGTCGACGGGCGTCGTGGTCCGCGGCGTGCAGGTCCCGTCGGGACGGCACCGCTCGTGGGTGATCACGCGCTCGTCCCGGGGCAGGTCGGCGAAGGCCCGGTCGCCGGCGGTCGGGTCGACGATGCGCACGTACTTGGACCCGAGGAGCGTCTCCAGCGCGATGTCCGCGCCGGCGTCGTCGCGGATCTCCACGCCCGAGTCGATCTCGAGGGTGACCCGCACGAGCCCGTGCTCCCGGTCGGCGCTCACCGACGCCACCCGGCCCACGTCGACGCCGGCCACCTTCACGTCGTCGCCCGTCCGGAGGCCGGCGGCGTCGGTGAAGACCGCATCCACCGCGTAGGTGTCCTCGAGGAGGCGCAGCGTGCCCACGAGGAAGGCGGCGCCGACCACCGCGCCGATGACGAGCAGGCTGACGATGCCGACCGCGTACGGGTTCCGGTCCCGGAACGACCTCACTGCCCCACCCCCGCCCGGATGATCGAGGTGATGGCCGCGGCCCCCGACGTCGGGGTGGTCGTGAACGGCTGGGCGCCGCCGAGCGACAGGCCGGTGATCGGGTCCCCGAGGGGGCAGCCGGCCGCGCTCGAGGACGGCGGGCCGACGAACACGCAGAGGATCTTCTGGTTCAGCCACTCGCCCCGGTTGCCGGCCCGGAACACGGCCTCGCCGGCGTCGGCGAGGTGGGACAGCGCCCGGTCGAGCATCGGGAGGCGCCCCTCGACGGTGTCGGTGACGAGGGCCAGGCTGTCGAGGAGGCGGTCGATCTCGTCCGCGCTCGTGGCCAGCAGGGCGTCCAGCTCGCCGCCGAAGCGGCTCAGCTCGTCGAATGCCGCGTCGAGGGTGGCCGTGTTGTCACCGAAGGCGTCCGCCAGGGTGATGAGGTTGTCGAGCATCACCTCGATCTGGGCGTCGCGGTTGGTGATCGTCGTGGCCAGGGTGTCGAGGTTCACCAGGAGGCGCTGGATCGCGTCGTCCCGGGAGGCCAGGCCGTTGGTGAGCGTGGCCAGGTCGGCCAGCGCGGTCTGCACCTTGTCCGAGCGCCCGTCGAGCGCCTGCGTGAACGTGTCGAGGAAGGCGTTCACCTGACCGGGGTCGATCGCCCCGACGATCGGGCCGAGGCGGTCGAAGAGCTCGCCGAGGTCGACGACCGACTCGGTGTCGGTGATGTGGTCGCCGTCGCGGAGGGCCTGGGAGGCGGTGCCCGGGTAGAGGTAGACGTAGCGCTGGCCGATGAGGTTCCGCCACCGGATCGCCGCCGTCGAGTCGACGGGCAGGTCGTCGTGCTCGTTGCGGATCTCCATCGTCACGACCGCCTTGCCGTCCTCGGTGGCGACCTTCGTGACCTTCCCGACGACCACGCCGGCGACCTTCACGTTGTCGTTGACGAGCAGCCCCGACGCGTCGTCGAAGGTGGCCGTGAGCGTGTAGCGGTCCCGCCCGAAGGGGTCCCGGGGATCGATGTTGCCGATCGTGAACGCGAGGTACCCGGTGAAGAAGAGGCACACCGCCACGAAGGCGCCGAACTTGAGCGCGACCCTGGTCATCCGAGCAGCGTCTCCAGCAGCTCGGTGAGCAGCGGGCCCACGACCGGGATCTCGCCGCTCGTCTTCACGTCCTCCGGGTCCGGCGGGGCGCCGCCGAGGCCGAGGTCCGGCGGGAGGGGGTGGATCTCCCCGTCACCGGCGCCGGCGCAGCCCGTGAGGTCGCAGACCTGGCCGCCGAGCACGCCCTTGACGGCGGCCATCAGCGTGCCGTCGCCCATGTCGATGCGGATGATCGCGGCGAGCGACTGGAGGTACTGGCGGAGCCCGACGACGAGGGGCACGACCTGGTCCCGGCGGGCGTCGAGGAGGTCGAGGGTCCGGGACCCGTCCTCGAAGACCGCGCTGATGAACCCGGGGTTGGCCTCCATGAGGTCGGCCACGTCGTTCGAGAGCCGGCCCGCCTGCTGGAGGAGGGCGACGATGTCGTCCTCCCGGGCGGAGAGGGTGGGCAGCGCGGCGTTGCCGGCGTCGGCGAGGGCCAGCAGGTCCGCGGCCGAGGCGTCGAGCTGCTCGGACACGGAGGCCAGGCTCGTGAGGAAGCGCTCGGTCAGGTGGCTGTTCTCGGCGAACAGGGCGGCGAGCTCCTCGCCGTTCACGAGGGTCCGGTTGATCGTCTCGCCGAGGCCGCGCCCGCCGTCGGCCAGCTCGCCGAGGATCGTGGCCAGCTCACCCACCTCGACCTCCTGGAGCAGCGGGTAGAGGTCGGCGAGGACGCGCTCGAGCTCCGCGGCGCTGACCGTGTTGGTCAGCTCGTCCCCGTCGCCGAGGACGGGGCCGTCGGCCGAGCCGGGCTCGATGTCGACGTACTTCTCGCCGAAGAGGGTCTTGGCCCGGATCGTGGCCACGGAGTCGGCCGGGATCTCGTGCGCGTCGCCGATCCGGAGGCGCACGACGGCCTCGCCGTCGCGCAGCTCGATGCCGGCGACCTCGCCGATGTCGACGCCGCGGATCTTCACGTCGGAGCCCTCGATGAGGCCCTGCCCGGCGGCCTCGAACCGGCCGAAGACCTCGTAGCCCCCCTGGAAGGCGCCGAACGCGCCCTTGATGCCGATGGCGGTGGCGGCGGTGAAGAGGACGAGGGCGATGAGCCCGGTGAGGATGTGCTGGCGGCGCTCGGTCAGCTGCATCGGTCTACGGGGTGAGGCTCACGGTGTCGCCGCCGCCCCAGAAGATGAGCGACAGGATGAGGTTGAGGACGACGACGGCCACGATGGACAGGCGGATGGCCCGGCCCACGGCCACGCCCACCCCGGCCGGGCCACCGGACGCGTGGTAGCCGTAGTAGCAGTGGATGAGCGCGACGACCGTCGCGAAGATCCCCGCCTTGATCACGCTGTAGAGGACGTCGATCGGCGGCAGGTAGAGGCGGAAGTAGTAGTCGTACACGCCCGGCGACAGCCCGAAGAACCACGTCGAGACGATCTTCGTGGCGAAGAAGCTGGCGAAGAGCGAGATCAGGTAGAGCGGGATGATCGCGATGAGGGCGGCGACGACCCGGGTGCCGACCAGGTAGGCCTTCGAGGGGACCGACATGACCTCGAGGGCGTCGATCTCCTCGGCGATGCGCATCGCCCCGAGCTCGGCCGTGAACCCGGCGCCGACCTGGGCTGCGAACGCCACGCCGGCGATCAGCGGGGTGACCTCGCGGGTGTTGGCGAAGCTGCCGATGAGGCCGGTGAAGGCCTCGGCGCCGATCTGCTCGAGGCCCTTGAAGCCCTGGAGGCCCACCTCGGTGCCGGTGAAGAAGGACATCGAGAAGATCACGAAGATCATCCCGCCGCCCACGACGAGCGCACCCGCGCCGATGGTGATGTCGGACACGAGGTTGAGCACCACGTTGCGGTGCTTCAGCCGCAGGATGATCTGCGTGAGGATCTCGTAGAAGACCTCGCCGTAGAAGACGAGCTGCTTGCCGATGTCGGCGAGGACGTCGCCGATGGCGCGCCCGGTGCGACGCACCGGCTGGATGACCCGCGTGACGGCCGCCATCAGCCCTCGGCCTCCGAGCCCTCGGCGGGGCGGCGCAGCGGGGTGAGCGGGCCCATCAGAACTTCTGGGGGACGAGCGCGAAGTAGAGCGACGTCATGACGAAGTTGGCGAAGAAGATGAGGATGAACGTGATGACGACGGCCTGGTTCACGGCGTCGCCCACGCCCTTCGGCCCGCCCTTGGCGTAGATGCCCTTGTAGCAGGCGACCATCGCCGCGATGAACCCGAACACCCAGGCCTTGGCCAGCGACGAGTAGAGGTCGGGCAGCTGCACGAGCGAGGTGAAGCCCTGGAAGTAGGCGCCCGGGGTGACCTTCTGGATGACGACGTTGAAGAAGTAGCCGCCGGCGATGCCGGCCACCGACACGAGGGACACCAGGAAGAGGCCCACCGTGCTGGCTGCCCAGAGGCGCGGGGTGACGAGCCGGTGCACGGGGTTCACCGACATCACCTCCATCGCGGCGAGCTCGTCGCGGATCTTCCGGGCCCCGAGGTCGGCGGTCATCGCGGAGCCCCCGGCCCCCGCGATGAGGAGCGCGGTGGCCACCGGGGCCGCCTCCCGCACGATGGCGAGGACCATGGCGGCGCCGGTGGTCGACTCGGCGCCGAGCTGGCGGGAGAACGAGCCGACGTGCAGCGCGATCACGGCCCCGAACGGGATCGAGATGAGGATCACCGGGATGCTGGTCACCTTCGCGATGAACCAGCACTGGCGCAGGTACTCGCGCCACCACGTGCGCACGGCCGGCGTCTTGCGCAGGCCTTCGAGCGAGATCGCGAACAGGTTGCCGGTCTCGCGGAGGACGAACTGGACCTTGCCGATCATGCGGTGGTCCGAGGGGAGCGACCGCCCATCAGACGGTCAGGATCTCCGGCTTCCGGTCCCCCATCCGGGCCACCTCGCGCTCGACGAGCTCGCGCTCGATCTCGCTCTGCTCGGTGGCCAGCTCGTCCATGCCGATCGGCCCGAGGGCCCGGCCGGCGAGGAACTGCCGGATGATGGGGTCGTCGGTGGTCTCCATCTCGGCCTTCGACCCGAACTTCACGAGGCCGGCCCGGTAGAGCACCGCGATGTAGTCGGACGTGCGCATCACCGACGCGATGTTGTGGGTGATGATCACGAAGGTGGCCCCGGTCTCCTCCTGGATCTTGCGCACGAGCTCGTCCAGGTAGGACACGCGGACGGGGTCGAGCCCGGAGTCCGGCTCGTCGAAGAGGATGATCTCGGGGTCCATGACGAGGGCGCGGGCCAGGCCGGCCCGCTTCTTCATGCCGCCCGACACCTCCCCGGGGAACTTCCGGAGGTGGTCGAGCAGACCGACCATCTCGGCCTTCTCCAGGACGATCGAGCGGATCTCCCTCTCGGAGCGCCGGGTGTGCTCCCGGAGCGGGAAGGCCATGTTGTCGTAGAGGTTCATCGACCCGAACAGGGCGCCGTCCTGGAAGAGGACGCCGAACTTGCGCCGGACCCGGTACAGGTCCCGCTCCCCCATCTGGACCGTCTCCTCGCCGTCGACCCAGATCTCACCGGCGTCAGGGCGGAGGAGCCCGATGATGTTCTTCAGGAGCACCGACTTGCCGGTGCCCGAGGGGCCCATGACCGCCGTGATCTGGCCGCGCGGGATGTCGAACGAGATGTCTCGCAGGACGGTGTGCGCCCCGAAGCTCTTCGTGACCCCTCGGAGTGAGATGACGGCGTCCAGCGGAACTCTCCTCGGTGACGACGGCTGTGGCGCGGAGGCTGTCGTGTCGTTCGTCACGCACAGCCGGCGCTCCTCCCCGCGCGGCGGTGACGAGCGTCACGACGGTAGCGGAAAGGGGTCCGAATGGCGCGAACCGACGTGACCGCAGGGGTCCGGATCGTACGAGACCGCCGTGCGGGCGGGGTCAGCAGGCGCTGGCGATGCGGGGGTACGGGTTGACCGCCGCGCCGCCGCCGGGGTGCACCTCGAAGTGCACGTGGGTGGGGCCGCCGGCCGCGTTGCCGCTGTTGCCGACGGTGCCCACCACATCGCCGGCCGAGACCCGGCCGGCCTTCCCGAACGTGTCGAGGTGCGTGTAGTAGTACGACACGCCGTCGTCGCCGGCCAGCTTCACCTGGAGGCCCCCGATGCGCCCGGTGACCTGGGTGACGGTGCCGCTGACCACCGCCACGACCGGTCGCCCGCGGGGCGCGAAGAGGTCGTTGCCCTCGTGGAAGCGCCCGCCTGAGCGGGGGAAGCCCCAGTCGTTCATGAGCGTCGCCCCGCCCTGGACGGGGCAGGGCAGGCTCGCGGTGCCGCCGCCCGTGCCCGGGATCGTGAGGCGCTGGCCGACGCGGATGCGGTTCGGGTCGGACAGGCCGCTGGCCTGCACGATGGCCGAGACGGTCGTGCCGTACCGGCGGGCGATCGTCGAGAGGGTCTCGCCGCTGGCGACCGTGTGCGTCCGCGCCCCGCTGGCTGCCGGGGCCGAGGCGCCGCCGCTCGGGACGAGGCTCAGGCGCTGGCCGACGTAGACCACGCCGTTCGTCAGGCCGTTGGCCTCGATCAGCTGGCGCTGCGGGATGCCGTAGCGGGAGGCGATGCCGGCGATCGTGTCGCCCTTCACCACCACGTGGTGGGTGGCGCCGCCCGCCGGGGCCTTCACAGCGCTCGGCGTGGACCCCCCGCCGCCGCTCCCGCCGCCCGAGGTGCTGGCGGGGAGCGTGAGCACCTGGCCGATCCGGATGAGGTTCGGGTTCTGGATGCCGTTCAGCTGGACGAGGGTGGCGATCGACGTGCCGTGGCGGCGTGCGATCGAGCCGAGGGTGTCGCCGCGGACCACGGTGTACCGGCCGCCGCCCTGGCTGCTCGGCCCGCTGGCCGGTGCGTCCGTGCCCGGGACCGACAGCGTGGCCCCGGCGTAGATGCGGTTCGGGTCCGAGATGCCGTTGGCCTTCGCCAGCGCGGACACCGTCGTCCCGTAGCGCCGGGCGATGCTGTCGAGGGTCTCCCCTCGCTTCACCGTGTGGGTGGACGTGCCGAGCAGCGCGAGGAAGGCCAGGGAGACGACGACGGCGGTCGCAGCAGCAGTCTTGTGAGCGCGCATGAGGAACCTCCGGGGTCCTCCGCCCGCCTGGGCCGGCAACCTACCCCTCCCCCACGAGCCACACAAGCCCCAGATGCCACTTCGGCCCCACCAGCCTCAGCCCTCGCGGCGCTCGGGGCGCGGCGCGCCCACCGGCGCGGGCCGGGTCAGCGGGGCGGGCGCGTCCGGCGGCTAGCGGGTGAGGCGCCGGGCCTCGGCGCGGCGCTCGGCCTCGAGGCGCTCGAGGCTCGGCTCCGGCGAGTGGTCGACGAAGCGCATGGCCTCGGCGACGGCCTTGTGGCCGGCCTGCTCGGCGATCAGCCGGTGCATCTCCTGCCCGACCACTCGATAGGCGGGGTGGCCCTGCGGGGTGGTCCGCAGCTCGAGCATGTGCATCGCCTCGCGGGCGTTCAGGTGCATCGAGAAGCGGATCTTGTAGGCCAGCGACACGGCGTAGGCGGCCTGGGCGGGGAAGCGCTCGTAGAGCGCGTCGTGGAGCGCGGCGGAGCGCTCCATGGCCTCGTCGAAGCGGCTGCGCCCCCCGGCGAGGTCCACGGCCTCGGGGCGCGTGTACCCGTGGCGGGGGCTCAGGGTCTGCCACTCGATGGTGAGCATCCGGTGCCGCTGCAGGTCCCGGAAGGCGCCGTAGTCGGCCAGCACGTCGAAGCGGTAGTAGAGGCGCTCGAGCGCTCGGCCCGGCTTGTGGCGGCGGTTGGCCCGCTCCCCCACGTAGGCCCTGATGACCTCGACGCGCTCCTCGGTGGACATCTGGGCCACCCGCTGCTCGATCACCGACTCGCTCACCGAGGTGTACGGGTAGAGCATCGCCGCGACGAGCTTCACCTCGCCCTCGGGATCCCAGTCGAGCAGGCGCACGGCGGGCGGGTCGGGCTCGTCGTCGACGCCCTCGAAGACGCGCGCGGCGATGTCGGACATGGCCGCGCGGGTGGAGGCGAGGTAGGTGCTCCACGCCACGCCGCGGTCGTCGAGGTCGACCCGGCGCAGGAAGCTGGGGATCACCTTGCGCAGCTCGGTGAGCATCATGTCGGCGTAGGCCCGCGCCTCGGGCAGCGGGTGCGACCGCATGCGCAGGAGCAGCGCCTCGTAGGCCTGCCCGGTGCCGTAGATGCCGACGTTCGAGATCGACGCGGCGGGCAGGATGCCGCGCACGGCGTCGAAGGCCTTCGCCCGGATGGCCTGGCGATACACGAAGTCGGAGTCCCCCGGCTCCTTCGGGAAGCGCTCCCGGAAGAAGTCGGCCATGACCGGCACCAGCTCGGCGTAGCTGTCGAAGAGCCGGTCCATGTCGCCGATGTAGCGGAGGCCCAGGCTCGACCCGAGCACCTCGGGGTCCCGGTAGTACCGGAAGCGCCCGCCGATGCGGGTGTCGTAGGCGATGTACCGGGTGGACTGCTCGAGGTAGGACATGAGCCGCCCCCACTCGAGCACCTTCGTGAGCAGGTTCGACGCCTGCTCGCAGGCGAGGTGCACGCCGCCGAGCTGGGCGACGGAGTCGTCGCCGTACTCGAAGAACACGCGCTCGTAGAGCTCCTCGGCCCGGCGCAGGCCGACCGTGGCGTCGATCGTGGCGTCGCCGGCGATGTCGAGGTCCCCGACGAACTCGTCGAGGAACAGCCGCCGGAGGCTCTTCGAGGAGCGGGAGTAGCGAGCGAAGAGCGCGCCCTTCACGACCTCCGGCAGGTTCACGAGCGCGAAGACCGGGGCGTCGAGGTTCGTGAAGTACCGGCGGAGGATGTCGGCCTCGTCGGCCGTGAACTCCTCGGCGATGTAGACGGTCATGGCGCGTCCCTGCGGGCTGTCGGGAGCACGATGCTAGGGCGGGCTCAGCGGCCGATCGCGGATCGGCGCGCGTCGGGCCCGACCCGGTCGATCGTGGCGTCGAACTCGGCCTGCACCGCCGCGAGGACCCCGTCACCGGCCCAGAGGTCGGCCACCGTCCAGGCCAGGGCGACGGCACCGTCGAGGACCGCCCGGTCCCCCGCCTCGCCGCAGGCCGAGCGCTCGAACTCCGCCGTGTGGATGGCCGTGCCGTCGGGCGCGGCCTGGATCATCGGGTGGATGGACGGCACGAGGTAGCTCACGTTGCCCATGTCCGTGCTCCCCGTCACCACCCGGGTGGCGGTGGGCTCGGCGGGCTCACGGCCGAGGGCTGCGGCGTTCGCCGACCAGCGGCCGACGAGGACCTCGTTGTCGAGCATGTCCGCGTAGACGACGTCCTTCCACTCGATCTCGACGTCGCAGCCGGTCGCGGCCGCCCCCGATCGCAGGGCCGCCTCGACCCGGGCCTTCAGGGGCTGGAGGCTGCGGATCGTGTCCGAGCGGACCATCCACTCGGTCCGGGCCCGGGCGGGGACGATGTTCGGCTTGTCGCCGCCCTCGGTGAAGATCCCGTGCACCCGCTCGGTCGGGCGGATGTGCTGCCGCAGCGCGGCGACGGCCTGGTAGCCGAGCACCGCCGCGTCGAGCGCGTTGCGCCCCTCGTGGGGCGCGGCGGCGGCGTGGGCGGCGTGCCCGTGATAGGTGGCGAACACCTCCTGCACGGCGATCGTCGTCATGCGCGTGAGCTCGGCCCCAGCCGGGTGGACCATGAGCGCGGCGTCCACCCCGTCCAGCGCCCCGGCGCGGATCAGGTCGATCTTCCCGCCGCCGCCCTCCTCGGCCGGGGTGCCGAGCACCACGACCCGTCCCCCGGCCTCCTCGGCCAGGACGGCCGCGGCCAGCCCGGCGCCGAGCCCGGCGGCGGCGATGATGTTGTGGCCGCAGGCGTGACCCAGGCCGGGGAGCGCGTCGTACTCGCAGAGGACGGCCACGGTCGGGCCGGCCGACCCGGCGGTGGCCCGGAAGGCGGTGGCGACGCCGCCCGCCCCGCGCTCGACGTCGAGCCCCTCTGCCTCGAGGATCCCGGCCAGGAGGTCGTGCGCGAAGTGCTCCTGGAAGTTGGTCTCCGGGTGGGCGTGGATCTGGTGCGAGGCGTCGAGGAGGAGGTCCCGGCGGGCCTCGACCTCGTCCCGCAGCCGTTCCTTCAGCGCCAGCAGATCCACGGGCCGCACCCTATCGCCGGGCCTCGGGCGGGCCTCGCCCGACCGGTCAGTGGCGGAGCACGATCTTGCCGAGCTGCGCCCCGGCCTCGAGGCGCTCGAGGGCGCGGGGGTAGTCGGCGAGGGGGAAGACCTCGTCGACCGCGACCGGGAGGCCCTGCTCGACGAGGCGGACCACGTCGTCGAACTCCTCGTAGCTGCCCATCGTCGAGCCGATGATCTCGATCTGCTTGAAGAAGAGCCTCGGCAGGTCGACCTCGACCTTCTGCCCGGAGGTGCCGCCGCACACCACGAGGCGCCCCCCGGCCACGAGCGACGAGACCGAGCGCTCCCACGTGGCCGGGCCGACGCTCTCGACGACCACGTCGGCCTTCACCGGCCAGTCCCCGCTGCTGTCGTAGGCCGCGACGGCCCCGAGGCGGAGCGCAGCCTCGCGCTTGGCCGCATCGCGGGACGTGACGTGGACCTCCGCCCCCATGCGGACGGCGAGGTGGAGCGCGGCGGTGCTGACGCCGCCGCCGATCCCGACGATCAGGCACCGCTCGCCGGCGGCCAGGCGGGCCCGGCGCAGCATCCGGTAGGCGGTGAGCGTGGCCAGCGGGAACGCCGCGCACTCCTCCCAGGAGCGTGCGGCCGGCTTCGGGACGACGTTGCGGGCCGGCACGACGACGAGGCCGCCGTGGCCGCCCCAGCGCTGCTCGCCGAGGATCTGGAACCCTCGCCCGAGCGGCGCGTCGTTGCCGAGGCGCACGATCGCGTCGAGCGGGGCGACCGCCGGGTTCACGACCACCTCGTCCCCCACCGAGACGCCGGTGACGCCGGCCCCCACCGCGGCGACGGTGCCGGCGACGTCGCAGCCCGGCACGTGGGGCAGGTGGGGGCGGGGCCGTCCCCGGGTCAGCCACAGGTCCATGTGGTTGAGGGCGCTGGCCACGGGGGCGACGGCGACGTCCCCCTCCCCGACCGGCGGGTCCTCGATCTGCCCCCAGCGGTAGGTGCCCGGCGACTCGTCGAGGATCCACGCGTCCATGGCCGCACGCTACCGGCCGGCCCCGCTCACCCGGCAGGGCGGGAGCATCCGTGCAGATCGGACACGCGATCGGCAGGATCTCTGCAAGGCTCCTGCCCTGACGGGACTCCTACCGGCGAAGGAGGAGGTCCCGTGTGCGAACCATGGACGACGCTGCGCTGGTGGAGCGGGCCCGAGAGGGCGACCGGACGGCCTGGGCGGCCATCTACGATCGCTACGCGGACCGGCTGCACGACCACTGCCACCGGATCCTGCGCGATCGCGACGAGGCCGCCGACGCGCTGCACGACGCGTTCCTCGCGGCGTCCCGCAACCTGCACCAGCTGCGCGACCCGTCGCGCCTGCGTCCGTGGCTCTACTCGATCTGCCGGCACGAGTCGCTGCGCCGGGCCCGCCGCCGCGCCCGCGTCGAGCTCACCGACGAGGTGGACGAGGTGACCGGCGTGGAGGTGGACCACGGTCGAGCGACCTCCGCGGCGGAGCTCCAGGAGCTCGTGTGGGCGGCCGCGGCCGGCCTGAACGAGCGGGACCAGGCGCTCCTCGACCTGAACCTGCGCCAGGGGCTCGAGGGCCAGGACCTCGCCGACGCGATGGGGACCTCGGTCAGCAACGTGTACGTGCTGATGAGCCGCCTCCGCGACCAGGTCGAGCGCTCCCTCGGCGCCCTGCTCATCGCCCGCCTCGGGCGGGAGGACTGCGCCGAGCTGGACGGGCTCCTCGCGGGCTGGGACGGGCGCTTCACCCCGCTCATGCGCAAGCGGGTGGCCCGCCACGTGGACCGCTGCGACGTCTGCACCGAGCGACGGGCCACCGTGCTCTCCCCCGCCGCGCTGCTGGCCGCCGCGCCGCTGGTGCCGGCGCCGGACGCGCTCCGGGCCCGGGTGCTGGACGCGCTGGGTGCGGGCAGCGGGCCCGGCGGAGACGGCAGCGGTGGGGCGGCGGACGGCCGGCCGACCGATGCCGTCGGGGACGTGCCGATCGCGTTCACCCGCACCGGCTTCGCCGCGCCGCCGGCCGGGGCCCGACCCCGTCGCCGCACCGCGGCCGCGCTCCTCGGCGCGGCGGCGGTCGCGGTCGCCGCGCTGGTCGGTGTCGGCCTGGCGGCGGACGACGACGAGCCCGAGCTCGTGGCGGTGGAGAGCCCGCTCCCCTCCGCCCCCGCGGCGACGCCCGGCGAGGACGAGCCCGCGACCACCGCCACCAGCGCGGACCCCACGACCACCGAGCCGTCGACGGCGAGCACCCCCGAGGTCGCGCAGCCCACGACGCCCCCCGAGGGCGCCTCGGCCACCACGACGCCGCCGGTGGCGTTCCCCCCGCCCACCACCACGCCGCCCGACACCACCCCGCCGACGATCACCTCGGTGACGATCAGCCCGGACACCATCAACCTGCTCTGCGCGAGCACCGGCCCCTACGAGGCGACGGTCACCGTCGTGTCGCCGGATGCGGTGTCCGTCGAGGTGACGTGGGGCGGGGACCTGACCGGCAGCGCGGCGATGACCCGGGTGGGGAGCACCTGGACGGGCGTCGTCGGCCCGTTCCCGGGCACCGTGGGCGCCTTCCCGCTCGTGCTGACCGTGACGGCCCGGGACGGAGCCGGCAACCTCGCCACCCGCACGGTCGCCCTCGACGTGCAGCCCTGCGCGGGGTGAGGGTCAGACGACGCACATGAGGGCGTCGGGCTCGACGCGGATGCTGAGCGTCCGGGCGTCGGCGACGTAGGTGCCGTCGAGGTGGATCGGCGTCGGCTTCGGCAGCTCGAGCTGCACGGCGGCCACCCGGCGCTCCCGGATCTGGGGGTGGGGCACGTGGGTCCCCGTCGGCAGGCGGCGGCGGGCCAGCAGGCGCTGACCGAGCGGGAGGGTCGCCTCGAGGAGGTCCACCCGCCCGTCGTTGGGGTGGCCCTTCGGCGCGACGTTCCAGTCCCCGATGAACTGCGCGTTCATGGCCGCCGTCACCGGCCCCCGCAGCCAGCTCCGCCGGGCCACGAGGTGGGCGACGAACCAGAAGAGCCGTCCGTCGATCAGCACCGAGCCGAGGTCCACCGGCAGGGTGACGGCCCGATCGCTGCGGAGGCGGTCCTCGTCGCCCGGGCCGCCGAGGGTCCGGCACAGGTCGCCACCGACGAGCCCGAGGGGCGGGATCGGCTCACCGGCCCGGCGGGCCGCGGTGACGATCTGGCGGGCCTCCTCGTCGCTGTGCACCACGACACCGTGGCGCGGCAGCTGACGGCCCGGCTCGCCCCACGGCTCGCCCTTGCGGATGGTCACGTCGGGCCCTCCGTCGGAGGCGTCGGGTCGTGCTCGCCGCCCGCGCCGCCCTCGGGCTCGTCGTCCACCTCCAGGGAGGAGGTGGCCACCACGACACCCCGCTGGAGCGCGTCGGCGGCCTGCCCGGCCCGGGCCGCGGTCACGGTCACGGGCGCCACCTCGGCGACCTGGCGCAGCAGGTCGATCAGCTGCTTCACGTTCCGGACGAAGTCGCCGCCCGAGAGCTCCTCGTCCTCGAGGACGTTGGCCAGCCCGCGGCCGTCGGCCCACGCGTGGGCCAGGTGCACGAAGCCCGGGTCCGGCGGGCGCGTCAGCGGCAGCCCCGCGGTCTCCTCGTCGGCGTTGAGGTCGGCGGCGAGGTCCTCGAGGTCGAGGAAGCGGGCCCGCACGGTGGAGGACGGGAACTGCGGGGGCGGCGGCCGGTCGCGGCCGCGGTGCTCGTAGGTGAAGCAGGAGACGAGCGCGGCGAGCGACGGGGCGTCGAGCCCGTCGAGGATGCCGGAGGCCAGGGCCTCGGCCACCAGGAGGTCGCACTCGTGGTAGGTCCGGGCCAGGACCCGTCCCCGCTCGGTGAGCTCCCAGCCGTCGAGGTGGCCCCAGGCCTCGAGGAGCCGCAGGACCCGGTCGAAGCGCCGGGCCAGGGACTCGGTGCGCCCCTTGACCTGGCGCCGGAGGTCGTCGAGCTCCCGGGCGACGCGCTCGGCCTGCACCGCAGCGCGCACGTGGGCGTCGCGGTCCGGGCAGTCCGCCACCGGGTGCTGCTCGGCCGCGAGCAGCGCCTCGTCGGCCGCCCCGTCCGTGCTGCTGCCGCGGCGACCGGCGAGGCGGGCGCGGCGGAGCGCGCGCCCGATCTCGTGCTGGAAGGCCCGGTTGTTCGGGTTGTACGGCACCGGCAGCTCGACCGAGCCGAGGGCGCGGGGCTCCTCGCGGAGGTCCTCCGCCGCCACGGTCCGGGGACGGCCCCGCTCGTCCACGAGGTGGAGCTTCGGGCTGCCCTTGCGGAAGGCCACGCTGAGCACCGCGAAGCGGTCGCCGTCGAGGCGGATGACGTCGCCCGGAGCGAGGCGCGAGAGCGCGGCGTGCACCCGCTCGAGGGTCGGACCGCGGCCGCGAGCCCCGCCCTGGGCGGCGCGGCGCAGCTCGCGGTACTCCTCCACGTCACCCCGCTCGCAGGTCGCCTCCCGGCGGAGGCGCGCCAGGCGCTGGGCCTGGCGCTCGATGCGGGCCTCCAGGCGCACCACAGCCCGGTCGGCCTGGTACTGGGCGAAGGACAGGTTGAGGAGGTGGTGGGCCTCGCTCGGCTCGTAGCGGCGCACGAGGTTGGCAGCCATGTTGTAGGTGGGTCGGAACGCGGAGCGCAGCGCGTAGGTGCGGCTCGACGCGAGCGAGGCGACCTGGTCGAAGGGCACGAAGGGCGACCAGAGCACGACCGCGTGCCCCACCTCGTCGATGCCCCGCCGCCCCGCCCGGCCGGTCAGCTGCGTGTACTCCCCCGGGGTCAGGAGCTCGCGGCGCTCCCCGGAGAACTTGGTGAGCCGCTCGATGACCACCGAGCGGGCCGGCATGTTGACGCCGAGGGCGAGGGTCTCGGTCGCGAACACGACCTTGGTGAGGCCCTCGGTGAAGCACGCCTCGACGGCCTCCTTGAACGGCGGCACCATCCCGGCGTGGTGGGCGGCCACGCCCGCCTCGAGCCCGGCCACGAAGCGGTCGTAGCCGAGGACCTGGAGGTCGGCCCCCGCCAGCGCGGCGGTGCGCTCGTCGACGATGGCCCGGATCCGGGCCCGCTCGTCGGGCGTCGTGAGGCGGATGCCGGCGTCGAGGCAGGCGTCGCGGGCCTCGTCGCAGCCCCGCCGGCTGAAGATGAAGTAGATGGCCGGGAGCATGCCGGCGTCCTCGAGGCGGTCGATGACCTCGATCCGGCGGGGCGTGAAGAAGCGTCGGCGGGGCCGGCCGCCGCGGGGCCCGCGCCCGCGCCCCTGGCTGACCTGCTCGTCGAGGCGGTGGGCCTCGGGGTTTGGGCGGCCGTCGACCAGGGTGGGCATGAGGTGGACGACGTCGCTCGTCTTGTCGCCGACCATGTAGAGGTTCTGGAGCTCGACCGGCCGGCGCTCCTCGATCACGGCGTCGGTGGGGCCGCGCACGGTGCTGATCCACTCGGCCAGCTCCTCCGCGTTGGAGACGGTGGCCGACAGGCACACGAGCCCGACCTCGGGCGGGAGGTGGATGATCACCTCCTCCCAGACCGGGCCCCGGTAGGCGTCCTGGAGGTAGTGCACCTCGTCGAGGACCACGTAGCGCAGGCCGTGGAGCGAGGACGACCCCGCGTAGATCATGTTGCGGAGCACCTCGGTCGTCATGACGACGATCGGGGCGTCCCCGTTGATGGCGTTGTCGCCTGTCAGCAGCCCGACGCTGGCCGTCCCGTGGCGGCGGGCGAGGTCCCGGTACTTCTGGTTGCTGAGGGCCTTGATGGGTGCCGTGTAGAAGGCCTTGCCGCCCCCTGCGAGCGCCTTGGCGACCGCGTACTCCGCCACGACGGTCTTGCCGGAGCCGGTGGGCGCGGCGACGAGGACGGAGCGCCCGGCCTCGATGGCGTCGATCGCCCGCTCCTGGAAGCGGTCGAGGGAGAAGTCGTACCCGGCGAGGAGCTCGGACCGGCGCGCCATCAGACCCGCTCGGCCGCCGTGCGGCGGCGCTCGATGACCTTCCCGATGAGGATCGAGGCCTCGTAGAAGATCACCATCGGGACGGAGAGCATCAGCATGCTGATCGGGTCGCCGGAGGGGGTGATGACGGCCACGAGGATCGTGATCCCCACGATGGCGTAGCGCCGGAGCTGCGCGAGGTGGGACGGCTCCACGATCCCCGCCATCTGGAGGAAGACCAGCAGGATCGGGAACTCGAAGCCCACCCCGAAGGCCAGCATCATGTACACGACGAGGCTGAAGTACTTGCCCGGCGAGTAGGCGGCGACCAGCTCCTCGCCGCCGATGGTGGCGAGGAACTCGAGGGCCCGGGGCAGCGTGTAGTAGGCGAGCCCGGCGCCCATGACGAACAGCACGAGCGCGGTGACGACGAAGGGCAGCGCGTACCGGCGCTCGTGCGGGTAGAGGCCCGGCGTCACGAACTGCCAGATCTGCCAGAGGATCACCGGCATGGCGAGGCCGATGCCGGTGTAGGCCGACACCTTCATCCGGACCGAGAAGCCCTCGAGGGGGTCGAACACCACGAGCCCGTCGGTCAGGGTCCGGTGGTCCTCGGCGATCTGCTTGTAGGGCTCGATGAGGATGTCGAAGATCCGGTGGTAGAGGAAGAACCCGGCCACCATCCCCACGACGATCGCGATCACGCACTTGATGAGCCGGTCCCGCAGCTCGGTCAGGTGCTCGATGAGCGACATCCGCCGCTCGTCGTCCATGGGTGTGGAGGGGGCCATCAGGCGGTGTCGTCGCCCGCCGGCCCGTCCGCCCGCAGCGGCGCGCGCCGACGGGGCCGGCTGCTCGGACGGGCGGGCCGGTCCGAGCCGGACGAGGCGCTCGGGGCGTCGGCCGCCGCCTGGGGCGTCGAGCCGGTGCGCTCCGCGCCGAGGACGTCCCGCCGGGGCGGGGCGGTCCCCTGGTCGGCCTCGTCGAAGGCCGAGCGCATCTCGGCCTGGAAGCCCGACGACAGCCGCCGCAGCTCGCCCACGGCCCGGCCGACCTGCCGGGCCGCCCCGGGCAGGCGCTGCGGACCGAGGACGATGAGCGCGATCACGGCGATGACGAGCGCCTCGGCCCCGCCGACGTTGAACATGCCGTCGAGTGTACCGACGGTCCTCCGCGGCCCCGGTCGGCCCGGCCGCTACCGGGCCCGCAGGCCGCGGGTGGCGTCGCAGAGGGCGGCCGCCTCGGCCCGCAGGTGCCGCACCGCCACCCGGACCTCCCCGAGCTGCCGGAGCTGGCGCTCCAGCGCCTCGGCCTCCTCCTGCACGGCGCGCAGCTGGAGCACGAGGAGCAGCGCGCCGGCGACGACGGCGAGCGGCGGGATGGCCCAGAGCAGGGACATGGGCGTGACGCTAGCGGCCGGCCAGCGGCGCGACGGCTACAGCTCCGTGGCCAGCGGCGGGGTGCGGGTCCCGACGAGCACCTCGAACCAGTCGTCGCGCTGGAGGAGCCGGTGGAAGTCGATGAGGTCGTCGTGGGAGATCGGCGGGCCGCTGCGGAGCTCGAAGAGCTCGGCCGGCAGCTGCCAGTGCACGATCCGCACGCCGGACGCCACGAGGAGGTCGACGACCCGGGCCTCCGCCGGCTTCGCCACGGACTTCCGGCAGGCGGGGCAGCGGAAGACGTAGGTGCCGCGGTCGTCGTCGGCGCACACGCGGACCTGGATGTCGGACACCCCGAGCTCCACGTCGCCGCACTCCTGGCAGCTCGCCTTGATGACCGTCGCCATGCTCTCCCGCCTCAACACACCTGCGTTCGCGTTCCCGCCCCCGGTTCATCGGCCCGCCGGCGGGGCGCCTTGAGCCCCTCTGGCAGAATGGGTCGTCGTGCCCACCCGGCTGCCCTCGCTCCGCCAACCCCCGCTGGGGTTCGCACACCGGGGCGCCCGCGCGCACGCCCCCGAGAACACCCTCGAGGCGTTCACGCTGGCCCGGCGGCTCGGGGCGACCGGCCTCGAGAGCGACGTGTGGATCACGGCCGACGGCCAGGCCGTCCTCGACCACGACGGGGTCGTCCGCAGGGGTCTCGTGCGCCGCACCCCGATCTCGGCGGTGCGACGGGAGGACCTTCCCGAGCACATCCCGACGCTGGCCCAGCTCTACGAGACCGTGGGGCCGGTGGACCTCTCCCTCGACGTGAAGGACGCGGCGGCGTTCGGCGAGGTGATCGCGGTGGCCACGGACGTCGGGGAGGAAGCCCTCTCCCGCCTGTGGCTCTGCCACCCGGACCTCGACGTGCTCGTGGGGTGGCGGGAGCGCTGCCGGGCCGTGAGGCTCGTGCACTCGACGCGCCTGCGCCGGCTCCCCGACGGGCCGGAGCTCCACGCCGCGGCCCTCGCCGACGCCGGCATCGACGTGATCAACCTGCACCACTCGGAGTGGAACGGCGGGCTGGTGACCCTCTACCACCGCTTCGGGATCTGGTGCTTCGGCTGGGACGCCCAGCACGAGCGCACCCTGGACGCGCTCCTCGCCACGGGGATCGACGCCGTCTACAGCGACCACGTCGACCGCATGGTCGACGCCCTCGCCCGCCTCGGCTGACCCGCAGCGCGGGCCTAGAGCCCGCCGATCGACCCGATGGGCCAGACGATGACGAACGCCCGCCCCACGATGGAGTCGATGGGGATCGGCCCCCGGTCCGGGTACCGGCTGTCGTGGGAGTTGGCGCGGTTGTCGCCCATGACGAAGACGGTGCCCTCCGGGACGGTCTGGCGGGCGATCTCCGGGTTGTTGCCGGAGGCGGGGTCGCCGGTGATCATCCCCTCGGCGAGGTAGGGCTCCTCGAGCCGTCGCCCGTCGATGTACACCTCGCCGTCGCGGGTCTCGATGGTCTCGCCGGGCAGGGCGATGACGCGCTTGATCAGGTCCTTGATGCCGTCGGGGCCGACCTGGTCCGGAGGCAGCTCGAAGACCACGATGTCGCCCCGGCTGATGTCGCCGACGTCGTAGCTGACCTTGTTGACGAGGACCCGGTCGCCTTCCTTGAGGGTCGGCTCCATCGACGCCGACGGGATGTAGAAGGCCTGGATGAGGAAGGTGCGGACGACGAGCGCGACGACGAGGGCGCCGACGATGACGGCGATCCACTCGACGGTCGACTTGATGCGCTGACGCCGGACGTCCTCGGGGGTGACGGCCAGGTGGCGGGGTCGGCTGCGGTCGTCCCGCCGCCGACCACCCCGGCGCCGCCGTCCGCGGCGGGCGGCAGCGACTGCGGTGCCCTCGTCGTCGCCGGCCGCGGGGTCCTCGTCCGGCGGCTCCTCGGCGAGGTCCTCGACGGGCGACGCGAGGGCGGGCGCGCCGTCGGGGTCGGGCCCAGCGGGCGCGCCGGCCGCAGCACCGGGGGCGCTGCTCGGGCGGGGCCCCTGGCCGGACACCGGGCCGGCGCTGCCGCCCGCCTGGTCCGCGTCGGGGGCGGAGGACTCGTCGAACCGGTCTGTCACGATCCGGTCAACGGTAGCGGGCGAGGATCGCGGCGGCGGCGCGCCGTCCGGCGGTCGCGAGGTGCGCCGGTGCCTCGAGGACCTCGACGTGCGGCCCGAGGTTCACGAGCAGGCGGGCGAACCATGGCTCGGCGGCCACCGCCATCGTGACGTCGACGTGGCCGTCGGGCCGCTCGGTCACCGTCTCGACCGGATGGGCGTCGAGCACCCAGCGGGCCTCGGGGCTCAGGCGCAGCGTGACCCTCGGGTCGTCGTCATCGGGTTGGAACACCGTGGTGGCGCTGGCGTCGGCGGGACGGTCGACGCGCTCGTCGAGCAGGGTGGCCGTGGCGATCCGGTCCACCCGGAAGCGCCGCTCCCCCGCGGCCTGGTGGCACCAGCCGAAGAGGTAGAGGGCGCCGTCCTCGGCGTGGAGGACGTACGGGTCGACGTCGCGCTCGCTGCGGGCGTCCCGACCGTAGGAGTAGTAGTCGAGGTGCACGCGGCGGCGCTCCGCCACGGCGGTGCGGAGCACCGACAGGACCTGCGGGTCGGCCCCGCCCAGGTCGACGTCCAGCACCTGGTCGGCGTCGATCCCGAGGACGTCGGCCAGCTTGGCCACGCCCCGGCTCAGCGCGCCGTCCAGGTCGGCGCCGGGGAGGGCGAGCACCGACGCACCGGCCGACAGGAGGGCGAGGGCCTGGTCCGGGGTCAGGCGCTGGGGCGCGGCGAAGACGTCCGCGAAGCGGATCCAGACCCGGTCCCCCTCCTGGACCACGTCCACGAGCGCATCCGGGGTGTAGGGCGGGACCCCGACGAGCCACATGACGTCGAGGTCGGCGGCCAGCTCCTCCCGCGAGATGTCGAAGCGCTGGCACACCTCGTCGAGGGTCGGGCCGTCGTTCGCGGCGATCCACGGGACCATCGCGAGGAGGCGCTGGAGGCGCTCGTTCGCCGCACTCACGCGATCCCCTCCAGCCACTCGATCAGGTCGGTCCGCAGCACCTCCGGCTCGAGGACCTCCGCCTTGTCGAGGAACGAGAGGACGAAGCTGCGGAAGGCGGCCCGGTTCGTGACCGGGAGCTCCACGATGACCGCGCCCTCCTCCTCGGCGACGACGCGGTCCGGTCCGACGTGCTGCACCGCCCACCGGGCGGCCGGCCCCTCGATGCGCAGGCGGGCCGACACGGGCTCCTCGGCCCCGAGCTCCCAGGCCCCGCGCGCCCCCGCCGGGCTGCTCGTGGTCGGCGGGTCGAAGGTGCCCTCCTCGAGGACCACGTCACCGTCGATGCGGTCGAGCCGGTAGTTGCGCTCCTCGGCCCGCAGGTGGTCGTAGCCCGTCAGGTACCAGCGGCCGCGCTGGAAGTCGAGGCGGTGAGGGTCGACGGTCCGCTCGGCCTCCCGGTAGGTGAACCGCACCGGAGTGCGGCTGGCCACGGCGTCGAAGAGGCGGGGCAGGTTCGGGTCGGCCGGCAGGGGCGCCACCCGGACGCCGAGGTCGCGGCCACCGGGGTCGACGAGCCCGCCAAGCTTCAGCAGCCCCGCGGTGGCGGACATCCCCTCGACCTGGACGGCCGAGGCCGCGAGGTGCAGCGCGGCCAGCTCGTCGGCGTCGAGCCCGGGGTCCCGGAGCGCGTACTGGTCCCGGGGGATCCGGTAGCCGTCGACCGGCGGATCGGTGCCCGGGGCCGTCTCGACGACGAGCGGGATGCCCATCTGCCGGAGCTCGTCCTTGTCTCGCTCGAAGGCGCGCCGGAACGAGGCCAGCTCCTCCGGGTACGCGTCGAGCTTCTCGCGGATCTCGTTCGCGGTGAGCGGCCGATCCGTGTCGAGCAGCAGCGCCGTCAGGTTCAGGAGGCGCTCGAGCTTGTTCACCGCCATCGGGCGTCGACCCTATCCATCGGCAGGGGTGTCGAGGAGGGACGCCGCGAGCGCCCCGGCCGCCCCGGCGGCGGCGAAGAACAGCGGGTCCTCGGCCGGGCCGCGGCCCATCGTGGTCACGCGCAGGCCGGCGTCGGCGAGCAGCGCGTCGACCGGCGGCGGCTCGACCGTGCGGACGTCGTGCCGCGGGTCCTCGTAGCCGGCGCCGGGCGGCGCGGCCACGAGCACCCGGCTGCGGGCGAGCCCGAGCGCCGTGCGGCTGTGGTGGCTCACCCCCTGGTGGCGGGACCGCTGATCGCCGCTCGACATGCGCAGGCAGGCCACGGGCCGCCCGCCGAGCGCCGCGGCGGCGTCGAGGATCCCGGCGACCTCCACGGAGGTCGTCCCCAGCGCGGTGCCGGTGCCGACGACGCCGGGACCCATCGCGACGACGGCGAGGTCGGCGTCGAGGGCGTGGCGGGCCAGGACGAGCGCCGACGGCACCGACACGGCTTCGAGGTCACCCCCGAAGGCGTGCCCGGCGGTGACGGTGGCGGCGATGACCCCGGCGCCCACCATGTCGGCGACGAGGTCGCTGAGCGCCAGCGGCAGCGCCGCCCCGTCGGTCATGACGTAGGCGATGCGAGCCTGGGGCCGGGCGGCCAGGACGGCCACGGCGACCGGTGCCACCTGGCTGTGCAGCCCGCAGGCGACGACGGGCATCCCCCCGAGGTCGCGGGGCAGGTCCGCGTGCAGCTCCTCCGCGGCGCCGGCGTCGACCTGGAGGCTCGTGTAGCGCAGCTTCATGATGTGCCCCGGCCCCGGCTCGACCCACTCCTCGCGAGCGAGGTTCCAGTGGACGACGTGCCAGCCGCCGGTGCCGAGCCCGAGGTCGACGGCGGTGGTGTTGAGCACCACGTCGTCGCCGACCGCGACCGGCCCGGTCAGCTGGGTCAGCACGTAGGCCCGCCCCTGGTCGGTGTCGACCCGCTGGAGGCCGGGGCGGTCGGAGAGGAGCGCCGTGACGGTGGCGCGCCGGAACGCAGGCATCGGTCCTAGAGCGACGCGATGAGCTTCTCGACCCGCTCGTCGTGCGAGCGGAACGGGTCCTTGCAGAGCACGGTGCGTTGGGCCTGGTCGTTCAGCTTCAGGTGGACCCAGTCGACCGTGTAGTCCCGCTTGCGCTCCTTGGCCCGGCGGATGAACTCGCCCCGCAGGCGGGCCCGGGTGGTCTGCGGCGGGGTGTCGATGGCCTCGTCGATGGCCCCGTCGGTGCAGGTCCGCTCCACGAGCCCGTTGTCCTGCATCTTGTAGAAGACCCCGCGCTCCCGGCTGATGTCGTGGTACTGGAGGTCGAGGAGGGCGACCCGGGGGTGCGTGAGCGGCAGGTCGTGCTTGGCCCGGTACCGCTCGATGAGCTTGTGCTTGATCACCCAGTCGACCTCGCGGTCGAGCTCGAAGGGGTCCCGCTCGATCGTGGTGATGCAGTGCTCCCACATGTCGAGGGCCTGCTTCTCCTGCGGGCTGAGGCCCTTGGTCTCCGCGTACTTGAGCGCCTTGTTCAGGTACTCGCTCTGGATGTCGAGGGCCGAGAGCTCGCGCCCGTTGGCGAGGCGGACCTTGCGACGGCACGTCGTGTCGTGGCTGATCTCGCGGATGGCCCGGATCGGGTTCTCGAGGGTCATGTCCCGCAGGACCTGGCTCGGGTCCTCGAGCATCCGCAGGAGGATCGACGTGGCCCCGACCTTGAGGAAGGTCGTGTACTCGCTCATGTTCGAGTCCCCGACGATGACGTGGAGGCGCCGGTAGCGCTCGGCGTCCGCGTGCGGCTCGTCGCGGGTGTTGATGATCGGGCGGCTGCGGGTGGTTGCCGAGCTGACGCCCTCCCAGATGTGCTCGGCCCGCTGGGCGATGCAGTACATCGCGCCCCGCGCCGTCTGCAGCACCTTGCCGGCGCCGGCGTAGATCTGCCGGGACACGAAGAACGGGATCAGCACCTCGGCGTAGTGCCCGAACTCGTCGCCGCGGGAGGTCAGGTAGTTCTCGTGGCAGCCGTAGCTGTTGCCGGCCGAGTCCGTGTTGTTCTTGAAGAGGTAGATGTCGCCGCGGATCCCCTCCTCGCGGAGGCGGGCCTCGGCGGACACGAGGAGCTGCTCGAGGATGCGCTCCCCGGCCTTGTCGTGGGTGACGAGGTCGAGGATCGAGTCGCACTCTGGCGTGGCGTACTCGGGGTGCGAGCCGACGTCGAGGTAGAGACGGGCCCCGTTGGCGAGGAAGACGTTGCTGCTGCGCCCCCAGGAGACGACCCGGCGGAACAGGTAGCGGGCCACCTCGTCGGGGCTCAGGCGGCGCTGGCCGCGCAGGGTGCAGGTGACGCCGTACTCGTTCTCCAGTCCGAAGATCCGGCGTTCCATGGGTGCAACCTATCCCCGCACTCCGCGGAAGGGAGCCACCCCCGCCTGGGGGCAGCGGCAAGGGTCAGGTGACGACGCGGCTGGCCACCTCGCCGAGCATCGTCACCCGCCCGGGGATGTGCCCGTTGAAGGGCTGGTTGATCGTGAAGCCGTCGACGCCGAGGGCCAGGTCGGCGGCCAGCCGCTCCCCCACCGTGTCCGGGTCGCCGACGATGAGGCTGGCGGCCAGGCCCCGCCGGTTCTCCTCCGGCATCCCCCAGTAGTCGACCCCGCGACGGGACAGCCCGTCGGCCAGGTCGGCCTCCGCCTCCTCCATCGTGGGGGCGATCACGACGGTCCGCTGCCACGACACCGTGATCTCGCTGCGGTCGCGCCCGAGGCGCTCGCAGTGGGCGGCGAGCGCGTCGAGCTTGCGCCCCACCTCGCTCGGCTGGCACAGCAGGTTCGACTCGTCGGCGTACTGGGCGACCATGCGCAGGGTCTTGCGCTCGCCGCCCCCGCCGATCATCACCGGGATCCGGCCGACGGGGGGTGGCGAGCAGAACGCGTCGCGCACCCGGTAGTGCGTCCCGTCGAGCCTGGCCCGCTCGCCGCGGATCATCGGGAGGATGATCTGGAGGGCCTCCTCCAGCTTCTCGAAGCGCTGGGTGAACGTGCCGAACTCGATCCCGAAGGCCTCGTGCTCGGGCTCGAACCAGCCGGCGCCGATGCCGAGCTGCGCCCGGCCCCCTGACACCACGTCGAGGGTGGTGAGGATCTTCGCCAGCACCGCCGGGTTCCGGTACGTGTTCCCGGTGACGAGCGCGCTGAGGCGGACCCGCTCGGTGCGCCCGGCCAGCGCGGCGAGGAGCGTGTAGCACTCGAGCATCGGGTCCTCCAGCGGCCCGATCATGGGCAGCTGGTAGAAGTGGTCCATCACGAGGACGGTGTCGAACCCGGACCGATCCGCCTCCTCCGCCTGCCGGGCGACGGCGCCGAAGAGCTCGCCCGGACCGGTGTCGGGATAGGTGAAGTTCGGGATCTGCAGTCCGAGTCTGGTCATCGCTCCCCCTGTGCGATCGATCGGGTCAGGTCACTGGGTCCCCGGCGGGCGGGTCGTCCGCCTCACCGGTGGGGCTGGCCGGGCTGAGCAGCCCGGCCAGCTCGTCGCCCTCGATCCGGCGGAACGCCCGCCGGCCGTTCCGGCGGGACAGCTCGGCCACCTCGAGCTCCTCGGGGCCGAGGGTCCGGTCGGGCCCGGCCAGCGCCGCCACCGCGGCCTGGACCGCGCCGGCCAAGTCGAGCCCGGGCCGGAAGGCCTCCTCGAGGCGGGCCGCGATCGCCTCGGCGTCCCCGCCGATGACGCTGAAGCGGTCCTCGTCGACGACGGAGCCGTCGTAGAGGATGTGGAAGATCTGGTCGCCCTCGGGGCCGGCGCCCACCTCGGCCACGAGGATCTCCACCTCCATCGGCTTCATCTCGTGGGTGAAGATCTGGCCGAGCATCTGGGCGTAGGCGTTGGCCAGGCTGCGGGCGTCCACGTCCTCGCGGCTGTAGCTGTAGCCCTTGAGGTCGGCGTGGCGGACCCCGGCGATGCGCAGCTGGTCGAACTCGTTGTACTTGCCGACCCCGGCGAAGGCGATCTTGTCGTAGATCTCGCTGACCTTGTGGAGGGTGGCGCTGGAGTTCTCCGCCGCGATGAGGATCCCGTCGGCGAACACGACGGCGGCGGCGCTGCGCCCCCGGGCGATGCCTTTCCGGGCGTAGTCGGCCCGGTCCTTCATCACCTGCTCGGGGGCCACGTAGAACGGCATGCTCATCGCAGCACCTCCCGCTCGACGAGGGCCTCGACCCGGGTGCGGAGCTCCTCCTCGGGGACCCGCTCGTAGCCGGCGGCGGTGATCGTGGCGACGATCGGGAAGATCCCCCGCACGAGGTCGGGGCCGCCGGTCGCGGAGTCCTCCTCGGCCGCCCGGTACAGGGCGTGGAGCACGAGGTCGACGGCCTCGTCGCGGGTCAGCCCCTCCCGGTAGCCGAGCTTCACGACCGTGCCGGCGTGGAGGCTCCCCGAGCCCGACTCCACGTGGTCGGACTCCTCGTAGCGCCCGCCGGTGACGTCGAACTCGAAGAGGCGCCCCGTGCCCCGGCGCAGGTCGTACCCGGCGAAGATCGGCACGACGGCCATGCCCTGCATCGCCGCGGGCAGGTGGTTGCGCACCATCGCGCTCAGCTGGTTGGCCTTGCCCTCGAGGCTGAGGACCTGGCCCTCCACCTTCTCGTAGTGCTCGAGCTGCAGCTGGAACAGCTTGACCATCTCCATGGCCGCGCCTGCGGCGCCGGCGATGGCGACGCCGCTGTAGCGGTCGGCCGGGAAGACCTTCTCCATCTGCTTGTGCGCGATCAGGTTCCCGGCGGTGGCTCGCCGGTCACCGGCCATCACCACGCCGTCGGCGTAGCGCACCCCGAGCACGGTCGTGCCGTGCGTGATCTGGAGGGTGTCGCCCGCCGACGCCTGGATCGCCGCGGTGACCGGGTTGGGCACCTCGGGGCGCACCCGCTTGAGCAGCTCCATGAACGAGGGCCCCGGATCGTCCGAGGCCGTGAAGAAGGGCAGCGTCATACCCGGCTGAGGCTATCGACAACTCGGCCCGCGCCTCGCCGGGCGGCCCCGGTCAGGTCAGGTCCCACACGAGCCGGTACCAGGCGCCTCGTCGACCGTCAGGCCCCGGTGCGCCTCGTTCGAGGTCGACCTCGCCCGGTCCCGTCACCGGCGGCGGCGCCCCACCGCGCGCCGCAGCCCGGTCGGGCTACTGGCCGCCCTTCTGCACGTAGGCCTTCACGAAGTCCTCGGCGTTCGACTCGAGGACCTCGTCGATCTCGTCGAGGAGGTCGTCGAGCTCGGCCTTGATCTTCTCGCCCTGCTCGGACTGGCCGGGGACGTCCTCGACCACCTCGTCGGTCTTGGTCGGGGCCTGCTTCTTCTTCTGCTCACGTTCGGCCATCGAAGTCCCTCTGTCCTATTGCCCCAGCTTCTGGAGCAGATCGGCGGCGCTCTCGCACCCGTCGATGAGGCTACCCACATGGGCCTGCGTTCCACGCAGCGGTTCCATCATGGGCACCCGCTGCAGGGGGTCGTCGCCCACGTCGAACACGAGCGAGTCCCAGTTGGCGGCGACGATCTGCTGCGGCCAGCGCTGGAGGCAGCGGCCCCGGAAGAAGGCCCGGGTGTCGGGCGGCGGCTCGGTCATCGCCGCCTCGGCCTCGGCATCGGTCACGATCCGCTCGAGCCCGACCCGGGCGGCGAGCGACCTGGCCGGGCGCAGGTCGTGGTACTGGAGGTCCATCGCCGCGAGCCGGGCGTCGTCCCAGCGCAGGCCGTGGCGCTCCCGGTACCCGTCGATCAGCCGCCGCTTGGCCACCCAGTCCACCTGCGCGGCGACCGACGACGGATCGCGCTCCAGGCCCTCGAGCACGGCCTCCCAGCGTCGGAGGACCTCCTCCCCCGGCTCGTCGCCGCCGACGCAGTCGAGGCCCCGCTCGTGGGCGTACTTCCGGGCCCGTGCGTGGAGCTCCCACTGGGCCTCGAGCGCCGTGATCGACGAGCCGTCGGCCAGCTCGATCGGCCGCTGGAGCGTGAGGTCGTAGGACACCTGCCGCAGCGCCTGCACGGGGCGGGCCGGCATGAGGTCCCGGACGAGGAAGTCGTCCTCGATCATCGACAGGACGAGCGCGGTGGTCCCGACCTTCAGGAACGTGGCCACCTCGGCGAGGTTGGCGTCGCCCACGATCACGTGGAGCCGGCGGTACTTCTTGGCGTCGGCGTGGGGCTCGTCGCGGGTGTTGACGATCGGCCGCTTCAGCGTGGTCTCGAGGCCGACCTCCTCCTCGAAGAAGTCGGCCCGCTGCGTCAGCTGGAACGGGACCTCCTTGCTCGTGAGCCCGGCGGCCTCGGTGCCGACCTTCCCCGCCCCGGTGAAGATCTGCCGGGTGATGAAGTGCGGCATGACGTTGGCCACGATCCGGCCGAAGGGGACCGTGCGGTCCATGAGGTAGTTCTCGTGGCAGCCGTAGCTGTTCCCCTTGCGGTCCGAGTTGTTCTTGTAGACCACCACCTCCTGGTCCTCGGGCAGCAGGGTCCGGGCCGCCTCCATCGAGCGCTGGAGGATCAGCTCCGCCGCCCGGTCGTAGACGACGACCGAGCGGGGGTCGGCGCACTCGGGGGTGGAGAGCTCCGGGTGGGCGTGATCGACGTAGTAGCGGGCCCCGTTGGTCAGCACCGCGTTGACGAGGTGCGTCTCGATCTCCGGTGGGCGGGCGTCCGGGATGGCGAAGCCGCGGGCGTCGGTCCCGGGCTGCTCGTCCTCGAAGTCCCAGCCCACCCGGGTGGCGCCGGTGGCCGTGCCCCGTCGGGCGAGGTCCTGGACGTACGCGTTGATGAGGAGCGACGACGCCGCGATCGGGTTCGGATCGCCCCCGCGGATGAGGATGCCGTACTCCGTCTCGATCCCGAGCACCTTCGGGAGGGCCACGGCCGCCGCCCCCTAGAGGTACTGGCCGGTGGCGACGCGCTCGATGGCGCGACCGCCCTGGGGCTCGGTGTCGGTCTCCTTCTGGACGATCGTGCGGACGTACACGATCCGCTCGCCCTTCTTGCCGGAGATCTTCGCCCAGTCGTCCGGGTTGGTCGTGTTGGGCAGGTCCTCGTGCTCCTTGAACTCCTGGTGGATCGACTCGATGAGGTCCTCCACCCGGATGCCCTTGGGGCCGCCGGCCAGGAGCCGCTTGATCGAGAGCTTCTTCGCCCGGCGGACGATGTTCTCGATCATCGCCCCGGACGAGAAGTCCTTGAAGTACATGATCTCCTTGTCGCCGTTCTGGTACGTCACCTCGAGGAACTGGTTGCTCTCGTCGGTGCGGTACATCTCGGCGGCGGCCTGCTCGATCATCGCCTGGACGGCCTTGGCCGGGTCCCCGCCGCCGAGCGTGGCGACGGCGTCGGGGTCGATCGGCAGGTCGGGGGTCAGGTAGCGGCTGAAGATCTGGATCGCCGCCTCCTCGTTGGGGCGCTCGATCTTGATCTTCACGTCGAGGCGGCCCGGTCGCAGGATGGCGGGGTCGATCAGGTCCTCGCGGTTGGAGGCCCCGATGATGATCACGTTGCGCAGCGTCTCCACGCCGTCGATCTCGACGAGCAGCTGCGGGACGATCGTCGACTCCATGTCCGAGCTGATGCCCGAGCCGCGGGTGCGGAACATCGAGTCCATCTCGTCGAAGAAGACGATGACCGGCCAGCCCTCCTCCGACTTCTCCCGGGCCCGCTGGAAGACGAGGCGGATCTGGCGCTCCGTCTCACCGACGTACTTGTTCAGCAGCTCCGGGCCCTTGATGTTGAAGAAGTAGGACTTCGCCTCCTCGACGCCGGCCTTGGCCGCCACCTTCTTGGCCAGGCTGTTGGCCACCGCCTTGGCGATGAGGGTCTTGCCGCAGCCGGGCGGGCCGTACAGGAGGATGCCCTTCGGCGCCGGCAGCCGGTGCTCGGCGTAGAGGTCCTGGTGGAGGAACGGCAGCTCCACCGCGTCGGCGATCTGCTCGATCTGCTCGTCGAGGCCGCCGATGTCCTCGTAGGCGATGTCGGGGACCTCCTCCAGCGCGAGGTCCTCGACCTCGGGCCGGGGCAGGCGCTCGAGCACGAGCCCGGAGCGGGGGTCGAGCAGGAGGGTGTCGCCGTTGCGGAACCGGACGTCGCGCAGCTCGTCGAGCAGCTCGACGACCCGCTCCTCGTCGGCCCGGCCCATGATGAGGACCCGCTGGTCGTCGAGGCGCTCCTTGAACACGACGACCTCGCCGGTGCGGTCGGCCCCGCGGGCGAGGATCACGTTCAGGGACTCGTTGAGCACCACCTCGGAGCCGCGCGGGATCTCCTCGTCCCCGAGCTCGGGGTGGATCTCGACGCGGACCTTGCGCCCCCCGGTGAACACGTCGACGGTGCCGTCGTCGTTGCGGCCGAGGAGCACGCCGTAGGCGGCCGGCGGCTGGGTGAGCTTCTCGACCTCCTCGCGCAGGGCGGCGATGTGGTCGCGGGCCTCGCGCAGCGTGTAGGTCAGCTTCTCGTTCTGCGAGACGGCCTGCGCCAGCTGCCCCTTCGTCTCGAGGAGCCGCTCCTCGAGGGTGCGGACGCGCTTGGGCGCCTCCTGGAGGCGGCGGCGCAGCGTGAGCACCTCCTCCTCGAGCGCGGCGGCCCGCTCGCGGAGCTCCTCCAGCTCGGCCCGACCTGCTTCCAGATCCTTGGACTCGTCGACCGGAACCACCTCCTGGAGCGTGCCTGCGCGCACCCTACTCCCGTGACGGGTCGATGCGGCGCGGCGGAGTTTCCCCGAGAGTTGCCGGGCAAATCCACGACGGCGCTAGGGTGAGCGCACACCCGGTTCCCAACGCGAGGTAGCCCCACCATGAAGGTCTGGATCGACCAGGATCTCTGCACTGGCGACGGTCTCTGCGAGGAGATCGCCCCCTCCGTCTTCACCCTCCTCGACGACGGCCTCGCCTACGTGAAGGACGGCGACAAGGTGCTGTCCGACCCGGGTGGCGCTGAGGGCCTCGCGCCCATCCCCGCCGGGCAGGAGGAGGCGGTCATCGAGTCCGCCGAGGAGTGCCCCGGCGAGTGCATCTTCATCGAGGTCGAGTAGTCGCTCGGTCGCATCGCCGACCGAACCGCTGACCGCAGGAGGGGCCGTCGGGCCCCTCCGTCGCGTCCGGGGCCCGGGCAGTGATCCGGTAGCGTGCACGCCGTGCCGGCCGCGACCACCGCCGTGGGGAGGCCTCCATGGCCTCCCACCGCCTCCTGCCGGGTGCTGACGCCCGTCAGGGGCTCGTCGCGCTCGCACTGAACTCGTCGTCCAGCCTCGTCGCCGGCGCGGTCCTCGGGTCGATCACCGACACGCTCGCCCGCTACCCCGGGATGCTCCTGCTGGTGACGCCGGCCATCGGGCTTCGGGGCAACATCTTCGGCGCGCTCGGCAACCGGGTGTCGACGTCGATCCACGCGGGGGAGCTCCAGCTCCGCCTGCGCCGCTCGACCGTCCTCGGGCAGAACGTGCTCGCCGCGCTGGCCCTCACCCTCGGGATGTCGGTGGTCCTGGTCGTCCTCGCGGCGCTCATCTCGGTCGGGCTGCACCTCGGCCCGACCCTGGGCCTGGCCGAGCTGTCCCTCGTGTCCGTCGGCGGCGGGCTCGTGGCCTCGATCCCCGTGCTCCTCGCCACCCTCGGGCTCGCCGCCGGGGCCGTCCGCTACGGGTGGGACCTCGACAACGTCACCGCACCGCTCGTGTCGACCCTGGGCGACGTCCTCACCCTCCCCGCCCTGTGGCTGGCCACCGGGCTCCTCGGCTACGGGCTCGTGACGACCGGTCTCGGCTGGACGCTGGCGCTGGCCGGGCTCGCGGCCATCGCGTGGGGCGTCGTCGCCGCGCTCCCCCAGGTGCGCCGCATCGTGCGCATGTCGCTGCCGATCCTCGTCGTGGCGGGGCTCGTGTCGACCTTCGCCGGCGTCGCCCTGGAGCGCCGGCTCGAGACGTTCACCACCTACCCCGCCCTGCTCATCCTGGTGCCCGCCCACCTCTCGAGCGCCGGTGCGCTCGGCGGGATCCTCTCCGGGCGCCTGTCGAGCAAGCTCCTCCTCGGCATGGCCCCGCCCACGGCGGTCCCGGCGCGCGCGGCCCGGGACGACCTGCGCTTCGTGAGCGCGCTGGCGCTCCCGGCCTTCGTGATGAACGGCCTCGGGGCCCACCTCGTGGCCGGCGTGATCGGCCTGGACTCCCCCGGGGCGCTCGAGCTGGTGGCGGCCTCCCTCCTCGGCGGCGCGGCGGCCATGCTCGTCGTCCTCGTCATCGCCTACTACGGGACGATCGCCACGGTGCGCACGGACCTCGACCCGGACACCTACGGCATCCCGATGGTGTCGTCGACGGTCGACCTCGTCGGCGCGCTCACGCTGATCGTGGCGATCGCCGTCCTCGGGCTCACCTGACGGGGGGCGCATCCGCCCCGGCGAGCCGGTCCCGGGCGGCGCTCGCCGGCCCGCCCAGACGCCCGGGGTTGGCCCTCGCCCACCGCCAGAACATCGTCCCGATGACCGGCCAGACGACCGGCAGGCTGCCCACCTTCATGAGCGCGCCGGCCGCCTGCTGGTCCGCCACGGGGTCGATGCTCCCGACGGCGGGGGCGAGCTCGTAGAGCGCGTAGAGCGGGTACTGGGCGAAGGTGAGGAACCCACCCGGGATCATGGGGACGAGGCCGGCGGCGAGGAAGAGGTACACGCAGCGGACCGGGTAGCTCGGGCGATCCTCGGGGAGGGGGCCGCACACCGGCCACCACAGGGCGACCCCACCGACGATCCACACGAGATCGAGGGCGAACGACCCGGCCTGCGACGCCCGCAGCCCGTCGATCGTGATCGGGGCGTGGGTGGCGACGAGGACGACGTTGGCCACGAGCGCGGCCAGCAGCGGGCGGGCCAGCAGGCGGTGCGCCGCGGCGGCGCCGGGGTGGCGCACCGCCCGTCGGGCCAGCGCCTCGGGGACGGCGAGGACGAGGAGCGGGGCGGCCACGAAGGTGTAGAGGAAGTACTGGAGCATGTGAGCCGAGGCCAGGTAGCCGGAGCCGAGGGTCCCGATCGGCCAGTCCGTCGCCACCCAGAGCGCGGCGAGGCCGCTCCAGCCGGCCAGGCGCTCCCGTCGGGTCGGCCGGACCCCGGTGCGGCGGACGACCGTCACCGCCAGCGCGGCGATCGCCGCGATGAACGCCCACACGCCCGGGTAGGCCCGCGGCGACCACGACCACGGCACGCGGGTCGCCGCGCACCACCAGGTCACGGCTCGTCCTCCTCGCGCAGCCGCGCCAGGGCCTCGTCGGCGGTCACGACGGTCACGGTCACGTCGACCGGCCCGCTCCGGTCGAGCTCGACGGTCAGCTCCAGGCTGTCGCCGAGCGCCACCGGCGACGTCAGGCCCTCGAGCATCAGGTGCCCGCCGCCCGGGCCGAGCGCGGTGGCCGAGCCGCCGGGCACCTCGAGGCGCTCGGCCGGGCGCATCGTGGTCAGCCCGTCGCGCTCGACGGTGCGGTGGAGGGTGATGCGCTCGACCCGCGGCGCCGCGCCGCCCCGCAGGCGGGCGCCGACGATCGCGTCGTCCCCGCCCGCGTTGCCCAGGGTCAGGTAGACGGCGAGCGAGCCCTCCCCCGGGATCGTGTACGCGTCGAGCACCTCCACCGCCGGCGGGGCCGCGCTCGCCCGCGAGCACCCGGCCACCAGCACCGCGGCCAGCGCGGCCGCCCCCACGCCTCGCCGGAGACCCCGCCGCGCCGTCACGGCGTCGCCCCCGGGCCGACCGCGGCGAGCCGGGGCAGGTCGTGCACCCAGTCCTGCCGCCGGACCCCGAACGGGTACACGACGTGGGCGAGGTCATCCGCGGTGTAGGCGAGGATCTGGGAGGCGTGCCCGACGAGGTAGTCGTCCACGCCCTCGACCCGCTCGGACACGGCGACGGGGACCTCGGCGGCGCGCTGGGCCGCCTCGAGCTCCTCCGAGGTGCCGACCAGGCCGATGAAGTCGGTGTCGTAGCGGTCGAGGTACTCGCGGACGGCGGTGGGCGTGTCCCGGTGCGGGTCGACGCCGACGAAGACGACGAGCGGTTCGGCGGTCACCTCGTCGAGGGCGTCGGCGAGGGTGGCGAGGTGGATCGGGCACACGTCCGGGCAGGACGTGTAGCCGAAGAACAGGAGCGTCAGGCGGCCCCGGGTCTCCGCTGCGAAGTCGAACGGGCGACCGTCGGTGGTGGTGAGCGTGAAGCGCGGCCGGGGCTGCGGCGCGGGGAGCTCGGTCCCCCGGAGGCCGAGGCGGTCGGGTGCCGCGCTCGCCTCGTCGCCTCGGTCGAGCTGCAGGCGGACGACCACGGCGACGGCCAGGAGGACGGTCGTGACCCCGATCAGGAGGTAGGGCACCCGGCGGGGAGGCGGACCCGCCGGGGCGGGTGGGGGCGGGCCGTGCGACGGGGGGATCGTGGCCGGGTCCATGACCAGTGGGTCGTCCCCCGGTGCGGAGGAGTTCCCGACCGGGCGTCAGCGCAGGCAGGGGCCGGTGTCGACCGGGGTGCGGGCGTCGGTGAGCACGGCCTCGAGCTCGCTGGTGTCGAGCGCGTAGGCCACGTTCGGGTCGTCAGGTGCGATGGCGAAGGCCACCCCCACCACCCGGCCGTCGGGTGAGACGAGGGCGCCGCCCGAGTCGCCCGGCGCCAGCTGGGCGGCCAGGATCAGGACGCGGCGCTGGACGCGGTCGCGGTCGTAGGTGTCGGTGCCCGTGGCGTCCACCGCCCGGCCGACCGAGAACGGGGCGAGGCGCAGGGCGCCGCCGCCGGGGTGACCGAACACGGCGCCGACGTCGCCCACCTCGGCGCGCCCGAGGGGCAGGGGCGCACGGTCGAGGCCCGGCGCGTGGAGGAGGGCGAGGTCGCGGTCGTCGTCGAAGGCCACGACCGTGGCCTGGACCTGTGCGCCGTCGCTGCGCTCCACGACCGTCTCGGTCTCCCCCGCGACGACGTGTGCGTTGGTGGCCACGAGCTCGGGCCCGACCACGAAGCCGCTGCCCTCCTGGATGCGGGCGCAGGCCACCCCCTCCACCTTGACCGTGGACGTCACGACCTGGTCGCTCAGCTCCTGCGACAGGCCGGAGGCGGCCGGAGGCGGCCCAAGGTCAGGGGCCGGCTGCAGGGCCTCGAAGACCCGGGGGAAGGCGGTGTCCCCCACCAGCCGCCGCAGCGCCGCCAGCGTGTCGGGCGGCTCGGGGAAGCGCTCGTGGATGACCTCGGCGATCACGGAGGTGCGGGCCTGCTGCGACCACCAGCCCCGCACGTCGGCCATGAGCGGGAGGAGCAGCCACAGCCCGACGAGCACGCCGAGCACACCGGCCACCGAGCCGGCGATCCGATCCGCGCCGCGCGCCCCGCCCACCGGGAGCGCCACGTGCAGGCGCGCCCCGGCCCACAGGCCCGCGGCCTGGCCGAGGAACGACGAGCCGAGGAGCACACCTGCGGTGACGAGGACGAGCTGGCGCGGTGCGGCGTCCTCCATCCACTCGAGGACGGTGGGCAGCGCGCGAGCGCCCACCACGAGGCCGAGGGCCATGCCGACCCAGGACGTGAGGCGGGCCAGGAACCCGAGCCGGTAGCCGCCGACCGCCGCCCCGACCAGCGAGATCCCGACGACGACGTCGAGGACGTTCACCGCCGCGCCCGGTCCCCGCGCTCGGTGGGGACCCGGCGGCCCGGGGTCATCCCCCCGTGGGCCGACCCAGCAGGCGGGCGACCGTCAGGAAGCCGGTGTGCGCGACCATGCGGTGGTCGGGCCGGACCGACTGCCCCTCGATGTACCACCCGCGCTGGAGCACCTCGGTCGTCTCCGCCATCGCGAAGGCGCTGCCGGCCAGCGTCTCCCGCAGCTGCGCGGCCTGGGTGATCTGCGGGGTGTAGGCGAGCAGGATGCCGCCCGGCGACAGCGCCCGCTCCGCGTGCTTCACCACGTGCCACGGCTCGGGCAGGTCGAGCACGATGCGGTCGAGGTCGGCCTCGTCGATGCCCTCGTAGACGTCGCGGATCTCCACCCGGTAGCGCTCGAGCACCTCCTCGCCGAGGAAGGTGGCGACGTTCTTGGTGGCCCGCGCCGCGAAGTCCTCGCGCAGCTCGTAGCCGACGATCGACGCGCCCGCCCGCAGCATCCCCATGGACAGCGCGCCCGAGCCGATCCCCGACTCGAGCACCCGGACCCCGGGGTGGATGTCGGCCAGCATGAGGATCGGGCCGATGTCCTTCGGATAGATGACCTGCGCGCCGCGGGGCATCTTCAGGATGAAGTCGGCCAGCGTGGGCCGGATGGCCGTGTAGGTCATCCCGTGGGTCGACCGGAAGGCCGTCCCCTCCGGCGAGCCGATGATGGCGTCGTGGCTGACGATGCCCGAGTGGGAGTGGAACTCCTTGCCCTCGGTCAGGGTCAGCAGGTAGCGGCGCTTCTTCGTGTCGATGAGCAGGACCTGCTCACCGGCGGCGAGGGGGGCGCTCACCCGCGCCGCCCGAGCGACACCGGGACGGCCCCGGACCCCGTGGCCCGCTCCACGAGCTTGCAGAAGGCGCAGACCTCACCGGGGGTCGGCGCCCCGCAGCGCGCGCAGGGCTCGAGCCCCTCCTGCTCCGCCTCGGCCTGCGGGGTGAACCGGGCCGACGCCCGGGCGAGGAACCCGTGGTAGAAGTCGTGCTTGCTCCCCGGCGAGGCGGCCTCGATGGCGTTGAGGGCCTCCTTGTAGCCGAGGTGGCGGTTGCCCTCGGCCATCGGGCACTCCTCGACGATGTAGTCGATGCCCCGCAGCACGCAGTAGGCCGCCATCTCCCGCTCGCCGAGCCGGATCAGCGGCTTCACCTTCCGGGGGAAGCCGTGACGGGCGGGCAGCACGGGCAGCTGGCGGCCGAGGTAGTCGGTCTGCCACCGCAGGACGTTGCCGAAGAGCACCGCCGCCTCGTCGTCGAGGTTGTGGCCGGTGACGACGACGTCGTAACCGCCCGTGCGGGCGGCCTCGTCGAAGATGTGCCGCTTCGAGAGCCCGCAGGCCGAGCAGGGCACGCGCCGCGCCGCCTTCGAGCCGCTCGGGATGTCGAAGCCGTGGTCCCCGGGCAGGTCCACCTCGTTCAGGTGCAGCCCCCGCTCGCGGGCGAAGGCGCGGGCCAGCTCACCCGAGGACTCGCTGTACTCCCCGATGCCGAGCCCGATGTAGAGGCCGTCGGCCTGGTAGCCGAGCTCGACGAGGATGTCCCACACGGCGAGGGAGTCCTTGCCGCCGCTCACGGCCACGAGGACGCGGTCGGACGGCTCGATCATCGAGTGGTCCTTGATCGCCTTCGCCACCTGGTCGCGGCAGAACCGCAGGAAGTGCTCGACGCAGAAGTTGGCGTTGTGGCGGCGCAGGTCGATGATCGCGGGCTGCTTGCAGACGGTGCACTTCACGAGGCGCCTCCCGAGATGACCGGGCGGATCTCCACGACGTCGTCGTCCTCGAGGACGGCGTCGCCGGGCACCAGCGTGTCACCTCGGATGACGATCACCGACTCCCGGTTGATCTCGAGCCGGGCGAGGAGGGCGTTGACCCGCACCGGGCCGTCGACCTCCAGCTCCCGCTTGGGGTTGCGCAGCAGGACCTTCATGGGTGGGTTCAGCCGTGGGTCTCGGTGAGGTGCCGGATCACGAGCGTCTCGCCGGGGCGGAGCTCCTCCCGCAGCTGGATCGCGTCGCGCGCCTGGCTGCGCTGGTAGCGGCGCAGCAGGAAGATGGCGACGGTGACCGCGGTCCAGGCCGGGTGCGTGCCGCCGGTGAGGCGGCGCCGGCGGGCGAGCGCCTCGAGGGCACGGAGCAGCAGCATCAGATCCGGCGGACCTCGACGATGGTGGTCCGCTTCTTGCCCTTGCGCCGACCGGCCAGGAAGGCGATCGCGACGACCACGACCGCGGCGACGGCCACGGCGGTGACGAGCGTGGAGCGGGCCTCCTCGGCCTTCTCCTCGACCCCGCCCTGGAGCTCGCGCATCTTCGCCTCGAGGTCGTCCCGGGAGATCCGGTTGGCGTCCGCTGCGGTGCTCATGCGCCAGGCCCCTTCCGTGCGCTGACCCGCCAGACGGCGAGGGCCATCAGCACGAGGCCGACGGCGATGACGATGAGGTAGGGCGCCCAGGAGAGGTTGCCCGTGAACGTGGAGCCCGTCTCCGTCTGGAGGGCCCGCAGCCCCGCCAGCATGAGCAGGGACACGCCGATGCCGAGGGCGTAGGCGCCGCCGAGGCCGAAGCCGACGAAGCGGCCGAGGCCCTTCAGCGGCTCGACCGTCTCCTGCTTGGCGTACGCGAGGGTGAGCTCCCACAGCTCCGAGGCGACCTCGGGTGGGCTCTTGGGGGCCGTTCGCGCGGCGGTGGGGTCGGTGTGGGCAGCCACGGGACGTGAACCCTACTACCCGCACCCCGGTGGCTCAGCCGTCCTCGGGCGGGGGGCCGACCTCCCCCTCGAGCGCGACGAGCTCCCGGACCTCGGCCAGCATCCGGTCCAGGTCCTCCAGCCGGGCCTCCGGCGTGGGTGCGGCGAGGAGGCGCTGGCGGTCGAGGGGGCCGATCGGGGCGAGGGCGATCATCTGGTAGCCGGCGAGCACCGGGTCCGCCGCCACGGGCCCGGTGACCGGAGGTCCGCCGGTGCCCTTCGACGCGAGCGTCGTCAGGGTCGTTCGGAGGCTGGCGGCGACCCGCTCGAGGAGCTCGTCGTGGTCCGCGCCGGGCGCCGGGTCCGGCCAGAGCTCGACCTCCGCCCGCGGGTAGGGGTCGTCGTCGAGCCACGCGGTGACCCGGATGCGGCGCTCCCCGACCACCGCGATGGCCCAGCGACCGTCGGGCAGGGCGCGCGCGTCGGCGAGGCGGCCGAGGGTCCCGACGTCGGTCCGCACGTCACCGCCGCCGACCTCGCTCCCCCGCTCGATCAGCACGATGCCGAGCTCGGGGCTCCCCTCGAGGCAGTCGTGGACGAGCTGGCGGTACCGGGGCTCGAAGACGTGGAGCGGGATGAGCTCGCCGGGGACGAGGACGGACCCGAGCGGGAACATGGGGACCGGGGCCACCCGGTCGACGCTACCGGTCGCCTCCGGGGCCGGTGCCCTGGGGCGCCGGCTCGACCGGCTCGGGCCCGAGCACGGTCACGTCGGGGGTCTGGGGCCACGAGAGGAGGATCTGGGCCAGCGTGGCCTGGGTCGACACGACGGCCTGGACGTCGATCAGCCCGTCGGGGTCGTTGGCGAGGTACGCGAACGCGAGCTCGCCGTCGTCGTCCACGACCGTGCCGGCCAGCGACGCCACGGCGTTCAGACGTCCGGTCTTGCCCCGGAGGTGGCCCACGAGCGACGTGTCGAGGAAGGACCGCCAGAGGGTGCCGCTCTCCCCCGCCACGGCGAGGCGCTCCCGCAGGAGCGGACCCGTCTCCGGGTCGACGAGGGCCTGGAGCACGAGGCGGCACGGGACCCGGTTCTCGGTCGACAGGCCGGAGCCGTCGGTGATCGCGGCGCCGGTGAGGTCGAGCCCGGCCGCGCCGAGCACCTCCACGAGGCGGCGCAGGCCCCCGGCGGTCGTCGGGTCGCCGGCCTGGGCGCCGAGCTCCTTCACGAGCAGCTCGGCGGTGGTGTTGTCGCTCTCCTGGAGGAGCTGGCGCACGATCTCGGCGAGGGGCGGCGACTCCACCGCGGCCAGCTCGGGCTCACCCGCGGGCGCCGCGCCCGAGCGGGGCGGACCGACGACCTCCACGCCCCGGGCGGCGAGCAGGAGGGTGAGCACCCCTGCCGCGTGCGCCGCCGGGTCGGGGGCCGGCCGGAGGTCCCGGTGGACCTGCGGGGTCGGGTACTCGGCGAACCCGTCGTTCACCGACAGGGCGCTGAGCGGTCCCGTCTGGTTCTGATCGATGTACCGGGCGGGCCAGACCGGCAGGTACCGCTGCTGGTCGTAGCGGGACTCGTCACCCACGATCGAGCCCTCCACCCGGGTCACCCCGGCCGAGACGAGCGCGTCGGCCAGGGCCTCCATGCTCGTGTGGACCTGCGGCTGCCGGGGGCTGCGGGCCGCGTAGTCCTCGGTGACGAGCACCGGGTCGCCCCCGCCGACCAGGGTGAGGTCACCGCGCACGACCCCGCCCTCCGGTGGCGGCCCGACCACGACGGTGCGGTACGTGTGGTCGGCTCCGAGCGCCTCGAGGGCGGCCGTGGCGGTGAGCAGCTTGAGGGTGGAGGCCGGCACCATGGGCTCGTCGCCGTGGTGGTCGAGGACCACCTGGCCCCGGGCGTCGAGGACCACCGCGCAGGACGGCTGGTGGGCGCTGCCCGCCCAGGCGGCGAGGTCGCCGCGCAGCCGCCGGTCCGCGACCGGGGCCGCGACCACCGAGGGGACCCGGCGGGCGGACAGCACCGGCGTGGTGGGTCGGGGGCCGCCGAGGGGCTCCGCGTCACCCTGGGCCCCGACCTCGATCGCCGCCGCCCCTCCCCCGGACGCGAGGGCGCCCGCGAGGAGGAGGACGGGGAGGATCGAGCGTCGGAGCCTCATCGCGGGGGCGCCACGGCGGGCCGCACGGAGCGTCGGCGCGCGATCAGCCGCCGCGCGCCTGGAGGTGGCGGGCGCGGCGCCAGAGGTGGTCGAGGGCGGCCACGGCCCGGTTGGCCGACGGGTAGCACAGCCGCCCCGTCTCCCGGACGGCGCGGGGGCCGGCGTTGTCCGGGTGGGTGACGGCCAGCTCCGTGGCCACGAGCACCGGCTTGTCGAAGCGCTCGGAGAGCTCGGCAGCGGTGCGGGCGTAGCGGGCGTCCTGGCGCTCGTGGAAGTCGACGATCCGCTCGAGGCCGTGGTCCGGGTAGAAGGGGCCCTGCCGCATGAGCGCGGCCTGGTTGGACTGGATGCCGAGGCCGAGCTGGATCACCGCGTCCACCTCGGGGTGGCTCACGATGAGCTCCATCACCTCGGGGATCGTGTCGCGGGTCTCGCCGCCGGCGAGGTCGACCGGGTTGTTGCGGCTCCAGCGGGGCGGGAGCTTCTCGTCGAGGGCGGCCCGCAGGTCGTCCGGGAGGGGCATGAGCTCGAGGGAGGACCGCGAGATGGCGTCGGCGGTGACGACGCCCCAGCCGCCGGCCGTCGTCACGACGACCGTCCGCGGCCCCTTCGGGAGGGGCTGGGTGGCGAAGGTGGCGGCGGCCTCGAAGGCCTCCTCGATCGTCGCGGCCCGGGTGATCCCGGCCTGGCGGCACATGCCGTCGAACACGCGGTCGTCGCTGGCCAGGGAGCCCGTGTGGGAGGCCGCTGCCCGCTGCCCGCCGGCGGTGGCACCGCCCTTCACGAGCACGAGCGGCTTGCGGGCGGCTACGGCCCGGGTGCGCTCGAAGAACGCCCGGCCGTCCGGGACGCCCTCCACGTAGGCGAGGGCCACGCCGGTGGCGTCGTCCTCGGCGTAGAAGTCGAGGTAGTCCGGGATCGTGACCTGCGCCGCGTTGCCGGCGGACACGGCCCGGCTCACGCCGACCCCGGTCTGCACCGCGTAGTTCATGAACGACGAGATGAAGTTGCCGGACTGGCTGGCGATGCCGATGCGGCCGAGGGGCGGGTACGGCGCCACGATCTGGGCGCACAGCCCGGCCGGGGGCGACACCACGCCCTGGCCGTTCGGGCCGGCCACCAGCATCCCGAGCTCGTCGGCGAGGGCCACGAGCTCCGCCTGCATCCGCTGGCCCTCCTCACCGGCCTCGCCGTACCCGGCGGAGGCGATGAACGCGGCGCGGATGCCCTTCTTCGCGCAGGCCCGGAGCAGGTCCGGGTTGGCGGCGGCCGGGGTGCACACGAACACGAGGTCGATCTCGCCGTCGGGCAGGTCGTCGATCGACGCGAGGATGGGCACCCCGAGGACCTCGCCGGCTTCGCGGGCGGTGCCGTAGAGCGTTCCCCGGTACCCGGAGGCGAGGATGTTGTGGAGGCTGACGAAGCCGAACTTGCCCGGGTGGGTGGAGACACCGGCGACGACGACGCCGCGGGGCTCGAAGAGGGCCCGGAAGGACTCGACGGGGTGACGGCTCACGAGGCGACCTCCACGAGAGCGTCGACGGCGATCGGGCGGCCGTCGACGACGATGAGCGGGTTCAGGTCCGCGGCGCGGATGCGGGCGTCGGCCTCGGCGGCCCGGGAGAGCCCCACGAGGACGTCGACCAGCGCCGCCCGGTCCACCGCGGGCTCGCCCCGGAACTCCCCGAGGAGCTTCTGGGTGGCGAGGTCCTCGATCATCTCCTCCGCGTCGAGCGGGGTGATGGGCACGAGGCGGAACGACACGTCGGCGACGGCCTCGGCGAGGATGCCGCCGACGCCGAGCATGACGGTCATCCCGAACTGCTCGTCGTGGTGCAGGCCGGCGATCAGCTCCCGGTTGCCCTTGAGCATCGGTGCGACGAGCAGGTGCACCTCGCCGTCCTCGGGACGGGCGGCGGTCAGCAGGTCCCGGGCGGCCTCGGCGACCGCGGCGGCGTCGCCCAGCCCGAGGCGGACGAGGCCGCGCTCGGTCTTGTGGGCGATGCCGTCGCCGCCGAGCTTCAGGACCACGGGGAACCCGATGGCCTCGGCGGCGGCGACCGCGTCGTCGGCGGAGTGGACCTGGCGCTCGTCGGGGAACGCCACGCCGTGCTCGGCGAGCAGGCGCTTCGAATCGGCCTCGGAGAGGGTGGGCATGGCGGACGACCTTACTGCCGGGCCGGGGTGCCCCCGGGCCGCCGGGTCAGGGCTCGAGGGCGGCCCGGAAGAAGTCCCGCAGGTGCTCCATGCGGGCCTCCAGGAGGTCGTCCTCGAGCGGGTCGCGCCCGAGCACGCCCCGCCAGAAGGGCACGTCGCTGAAGTAGCCGAGGATGGCGCTCGTCCCGGTGATGAGGATCTGCTGCGCGTCGTGCTTGCGGAAGCGGCCCTCGCCCATCTGCCCCTCGAAGAAGGCCACGGCGCGGTCGTTGAACGGCTTCAGCACGGTGCCGAGGTCCACCCCCAGGTGCCCCTGGCCGTCGAGGGCCTCGCGGCGCATGATCCGCACGAAGTCCGGGTTCTCCTTGAAGAACTCGAACACCGTGGAGACCACGTGGTCGACCTTGGACCAGCCCTCGGCGTCGGACTCCGCCACCGCCTGCTCGATGCGCTGGACCCAGTCCGACAGCGAGGTCTCGAAGACCTCGCGGTAGATGGCCTCCTTCGACGGGAAGTGGTGCAGGAGGCTGGGCTTGCGGATCCCGACGCCTGCCGCGATGTCGTTGAGCGACGTGCCGTCGAAGCCCTGCTCGGCGAAGCAGCGGCGGGCCTCCACGAGGATGGCCTCGCGCGTCGTCAGGATGGGGTCTGCCGCGGCCACGGCGGTCACGGTAGCCCCCTCGGTCCCGCGAACCGCCTCCTATAGGGTTGCCCGGGTGACCGTCCCCCCGCTCGAGACTCGCGCCATCAACACCATCCGGGGCCTGGCCATGGACGCCCCCCACGCCGCCCGTTCGGGCCACCAGGGCACGGCCATGGCCCTCGCCCCGCTGGCCCACGTGCTGTGGACGCGGATCATGCGATACGACGCGAACGAGCCCGAGTGGCCCGATCGCGACCGGTTCGTGCTGTCCGCCGGGCACGCGTCGATCCTCCTGTACTCGATGCTCCACCTGACCGGCCACGGGCTGACGCTCGAGGACCTGAGGGACTTCCGCCAGTGGGGCAGCCGCACGCCGGGCCACCCCGAGGTGGGCCACACCCCGGGCGTCGAGGTGACCACCGGGCCCCTCGGTCAGGGCATCGCCAACGCCGTGGGCATGGCGATGGCCGAGCGCATCCTCCGCACCCGCTTCGGCGCTGACGTGGTCGACCACCGGACGTTCTGCATCGCCGGCGACGGCGACCTCTCGGAGGGCGTCTCGCACGAGGCGGCGTCGCTGGCCGGCCACCTCGGCCTCAGCCGCCTCGTCTGCGTCTACGACGACAACCGCATCACGATCGACGGCACGACGGACCTCGCGCTCTCCGACGACGCCGCCGCCCGGTTCCGGGCCTACGGCTGGCACGTGCTCGAGCTGGGCGAGGCGGCCGAGGACCTCGACGCCCTCGAGGCCGGCCTGCGCGAGGCGATCGCCGAGGAGGACCGCCCCTCCCTCGTCATCGTGCGCAGCCACATCGCCTTCCCCTCCCCCACGAGCACGGACGACCCCGCGGCCCACGGGTACGCCCTGAAGGACGACGAGATCCGCGCCACCAAGGAGGTGCTGGGGCTCCCGGTCGACGAGGCCTTCACCGTCCCCGAGGACGTCCTCGCCTACTACCGAGAGGCCGGCGCCCGCGGCGCCGAGGCCCGGCGGGCCTGGGAGGAGCGCCTCGCCGCGTTCGGCGGTGACCACCGGGCCGAGCTCGAGGCATGCCTGGCCGCCACCGGCCTGCCCGGCTGGCAGGACGCCCTGCCCACGTGGGAGCCCGGCGAGAAGGTCGCCACCCGCGTCGCCAGCGGGAAGGTCCTGCAGGCCCTGGCCGACGTCGTCCCCGGGCTCGTGGCCGGCGGCGCGGACCTCACCTCGAACACCGGCACCGTCCTGAAGGGCCACGGGGTGCAGTCCCGCCAGGAGCCCGGCGGCCGCCAGGTGTACTTCGGGATCCGCGAGCACGCGATGGCCGCCACGATGAACGGCATGGCGCTGCACGGCGGCGTCCTGCCCGTCGGAGGCACCTTCCTCGTCTTCAGCGACTACTGCCGGCCCTCGGTGCGCCTCGCCGCCCTCTCCGGGGCGAAGGTCGTCTACTCCTTCACCCACGACTCGGTGGGCGTCGGCGAGGACGGCCCCACCCACCAGCCGATCGAGCACGTCGCCTCGCTCCGAGCCATCCCCGGCCTGCGGGTGGTCCGTCCGGCCGACGCCAACGAGACGGCCGCCGCGTGGCGGCTCGCCGTCGAGCACGACGGCCCCACCGCGCTGATCCTCTCCCGCCAGGACCTCCCGGTCCTCGAGGGCACCGCGGAGGGCGCCGTCGACCGGGGCGGCTACGTGCTGCGCCCCGCCGAGGACCCCGACGTCGTCATCGTGGCCACGGGGAGCGAGGTCGCCGTGGCCCTGGAGGCGGCCGAGCAGCTGGCTGCCGACGGGCTGCACGCCCAGGTCGTCTCCCTCCCCTGCTGGGAGCTCTTCGCCGAGCAGGGCGAGGACTACCAGGAGGAGGTCATCCCCTCCGAGGTGCCGAGCATCGCCGTCGAGGCGGGCGCCACCTTCGGGTGGGAGCGCTGGGTGGACGACGTCATCGGCATCGACCGGTTCGGTGCGTCGGCGCCGGGGAGTCGAGTGCTCGCCGAGCTCGGCATGACGGCGGCCCACGTCGCCGACCGGGCCCGGCGCCTGGTCGACGAGCTGGAGGACCTCACGTGAGCGAGCGCACCCGCCTGCACGAGCTGGCCGACCTCGGGCAGAGCCCGTGGCTCGACAACCTGCGCCGGGAGTGGCTCACGGGCGGGGAGCTGGCGACCTGGGTCGAGCGGGGCATCCGCGGGCTCACGTCCAACCCGTCGATCTTCGAGAAGGCCATCAGCGCCGGCACGGCCTACGACGAGCAGTTCGGGGACCTCATCGCTGGCGGGGCCTCGGTCGTCGACGCGTACTGGGAGCTCGTGGCCGCCGACATCCGCGGGGCGCTCGAGGTGCTGCGCCCGGTCCACGCGGCCACCGAGGGCGTCGACGGGTACGTGTCGGTCGAGGTGGCGCCGGAGCTGGCCCGCGACAGCGCGGGCACGGAGGCCGCCGCCCGGCGGCTGCACGAGGAGCTCGACGCCCCGAACCTCTACGTGAAGATCCCCGGCACGGCCGAGGGCCTGGCCCCGATCCAGACGATGATCGCCGAGGGTCGCAGCATCAACGTCACGCTGATCTTCAGCCTCGAGCGCTACGTCGAGGTGATGGAGGCCTACCTGGCCGGCCTGGAGGCCGCGGAGGGCGACCTGTCGCGGATCTCGAGCGTGGCCAGCTTCTTCATCTCCCGGGTCGACACCGAGGTCGACCGCCGCCTCACCGAGATCGGGACCCCCGAGGCCCTCGCGCTGCGGGGCAAGGCCGCCGTGGCCCAGGGGCAGGTCGCCTACCAGCGCTTCCTCGAGACGTTCTCCGGCCCCCGCTGGGAGGCCCTCGCCGCCCGCGGCGCCCGCGTGCAGCGGCCCCTGTGGGCGTCCACCTCCACGAAGGACCCCTCCTACCCGGACACCCTCTACGTCGACGAGCTGATCGGCCCCGACACCGTGAACACGATGCCGGACGCCACCGTCGAGGCCTTCCTCGACCATGGGACGGTCGCCCGCACCGTGGACGCAGACCCCGACGAGGCGCAGCGCACGCTCGACCGGCTGGCCGAGGTCGGTGTGGACCTGGCGGACGTCGCCCGGGTGCTGGAGGACCAGGGGGTGGCGGCCTTCGAGACGTCCTTCGATCAGCTGATCGACGCCCTCGAGGACAAGGCCGCCGCGCTCCGCGGGGCAGACTGAGCGCATGCACGGGGACCTGGTCGTCGTCGACGACGTGCCCGGCGAGTTCGCCGAGCGCATGATCGAGGCGTTCCACCGCCGCCCGCACGACACGTTCTCCTTCGCGGTGTCCGGCGGGCAGCTGGCCCGCGACTGCTACGAGCGCCTCGCCGACGACGCCGGCAACGAGATCGACTGGTGGAAGGTGGATCTCTACTGGGGCGACGAGCGCTGCGTCCCCCACGACGACGAGGACTCGAACTACCGCCTCGTGCGGGAGGCCCTGCTCTCCCGGGTCGGCGCGGTGAACGCCAACTACCCCATGTTCTGCGAGCAGGGCCCGGACCCGTACCAGCTCCTCCTCGGCGAGCTCGGCCGGCTCGACGTCGTCCACCTCGGCCTCGGGCCGGACGGGCACGTGGCCTCGCTCTTCCCCGGCTCGACCGGGCTCGAGGCCGACCCGGGGCGCCTCGTCGTCATGAACGAGGACCCGAACGGGCTGAACCCGCACCCGCGCATGACGCTCACCTTCGGCGGCATCGCCCGCGCCCACCTCGTCATCGTCACCGTGCGGGGCGAGCAGAAGCGCGAGGCCATGGCCCGGGTGCTCGCCGGCGACCCCACCTGCCCCGGCACCCACGTGAGCGCCGACAACGTGCTGTGGATCGTCGACCCGGCTGCGGCCGGCGACGCCACCTGATCCCGCTCGCCCCTCCGGCGTCGGGCGCGGGCCGCGAGCGGCGGTCGGTCAGACCGTGAGCCGGTACCAGCGGTGCACGGCCTCGGGTGGCTGGTCGCCCCGCGGCCAGGGCGCGACCAGCCACCGGTAGCCCGCGGCCGACGCCGCATCGGTGAGCGCGGCGTCGGCCGCCGCGGCGCTGGCGGGGTCGCCGACCACGGTGGCGACCGACCACGTCCCGGCGCGCGCCGCCCGGGCGGCGGCCCGCAGGCCCCGCCAGCCCCCGGCGCGCAGGAGCTCGCTGACGTCAGGCACGGCGCGCGCTCCGGGCAGGTGGAGGCGGGGGTCGGTCCAGGGGCCGGCGGGGTCGACGGCCTCCGTCGGACGCCGCCGGACCGGCGGCGCGGGCGCGCCGAGGGGCGGCGCGAGCGGATGGCGCCACCATCGGCGCTCCCCCGCCGGCTCCGCGCCCGCGGCCTCGAGCAGCCGGGCGAGGTGCGGCGGGTGCCACGGCCGCCCCGTCAGCCCCGGCGCCTCGTGCCCGGCCACGAGCACCCCCGCCTCCTGCTCGGCGGTGGGCGACCACGGCCCGACCATGGTCGTCGCCCCCCGCTCGGCCAGCCAGCCCCGGGCCTCCGCGAGGAGCGCCGTCGCGGCCTCCGTGTCGTCGTCGCACCACCAGAGCCCGAAGGCCCCCTCCCGCGCCGCCGGCCAAGGCAGCAGGACGCCGACGCGCCCGATCGGGCGACCGTCCCGGCGGGCCAGGAAGAGGGCGAGCTCCCCCTCCTCGAGGACGGGGTTGCGGAAGCGGTCGACCCGCCAGCGCTCCCAGGCCAGGACCAGGGGCGCGAAGCGCGGATCGGCGCCGTGGAGCGTGTGCGGCAGCTCGAGGAACCGCCGGCGGGTGCCGCGGTCGCCGACCTCCTCCACGGTCACCGGTGCCACGAAGGGTGACGATAGGGTGCCGCCATGCCCCTGGCGGACCTGCCCCTCGACGAGCTGATGGCCCGCGCCCGTGCGGTGCGCGACGAGGCCCACGGCCGGCGGATCACCTACTCCCCCAAGGTGTTCATCCCGCTGACGATGCTGTGCCGCGACCGATGCGGCTACTGCACGTTCGCCCAACCCCCCGCTCGCCTCGAGTCGCCCTACCTGACGCCGGAGCAGGTGCTCGCCATCGCGAGGGCGGGTGCCCAGGTGGGCTGCCACGAGGCCCTCTTCACCCTTGGCGAGGCCCCCGAGGAGCGGTACCCGGTCGCGCGCGAGTGGCTGGCCGCGCACGGGTACGGCTCCACCGTCGAGTACCTCGCCGCCATGGCGCAGCTCGTGCTCGACGAGACTGGCCTCCTCCCCCACGCCAACGCCGGCGCCCTCGGTGCGGAGGATCTCGCGCTCCTCCGCCGGGTGGCCCCGAGCCAGGGGATGATGATCGAGACGCTGCGCGGGGACCTGCCCTGCCACCGGGGGGCGCCGGACAAGACCCCCGAGCGGCGCCTGGCCACGCTCGAGGCGGCCGGCGAGCTCCAGATCCCGTTCACCACCGGGATCCTCGTGGGCATCGGCGAGACCCTGGAGGACCGCGTCGAGGCCCTCGAGGCCATCGCCGCGAGCCACGCCCGGCACGGGCACGTGCAGGAGGTCATCGTCCAGAACTTCCTGCCGAAGCCGGGCACCGCGATGCACAGCGCGCCGCCCTGCCCGGAGGAGGACTTCCTGCAGGCCATCGCGCTGGCCCGCCTGATCCTGCCGCCGGAGGTGCACCTCCAGGCCCCGCCCAACCTCTCCGACGAGTTCGGGGTGCTGCTCGACGCCGGCATCGACGACTGGGGCGGCGTCTCCCCCGTCACCGCCGACCACGTGAACCCCGAGCGGCCCTGGCCGGCCCTCGACCGCCTGCGGGAGGTCACCGAGGCCCGGGGCTTCAGCCTGGCGCCTCGGCTCACGATCTACCCGGAGAAGGCCCTCGACCCGGCCCGCTGGCTCGACGAGGGCACCCGGTTCCCGGTGCTCGACCGCAGCGACGCCGAGGGCCTCGGCCGCGACGACCCCGGGGCCGTCTTCCCCGAGCGCATCCAGGAGGCCGTGGACGCCGGCACCGGCGCCGAGCTGGTCCAGATCGGCCGCCGCAACACCGCCTGGTACTCCGGCGCCCCGGCCGAGCCGCCGACCCTCGTCCCGGGCCGCCCCCGCGACGGCTGGCACGGTCCCGTGGGCGAGGTCCTCGAAGGCGTCCTCCTCGGCCAGGAGGTCGGCGAGGACGAGATCACCACCCTGTTCAGCGCCCGGGGCCCCGAGGTGGCGGCCGTCGCCCAGGTGGCCGACGAGCTGCGCCGGGCCAGCGTGGGCGACGTCGTCACCTACGTCCGGAACCGCAACATCAACTACACGAACGTCTGCACCTTCAAGTGCCGGTTCTGCGGCTTCTCGAAGGGCCCGCTGTCTCTCAACCTCCGCGGCACGCCGTACCTGCTGACCCTCGAGGACGTGCAGGCCCGGGTGCTGGAGGCCGTCGAGGTGGGGGCCACCGAGGTCTGCCTCCAGGGCGGCATCCACCCGGACTTCGACGGCGACTACTACGTGTCGGTGGCCCAGGCCGTCCACGATGTGGCCCCGCAGATCCACATCCACGGGTTCACGGCCCTCGAGGTCACCGAGGGCGCCCGCCGCAGCGAGGAGCCGCTGGCCGACTACCTCCGCCGGCTCATGGACGCCGGCCTGAAGACGCTCCCCGGCACCGCGGCGGAGATCCTCGACGACGAGGTCCGGGCCGTGCTCTGCCCGGACAAGATCGACACCGAGGAGTGGCTCGACGCCCACCGCACGGCCCACCAGGTCGGGCTGCGCTCGAACGTCACGATCATGTTCGGCGCCGTCGAGCAGCCCCGCTCCTGGGCCAAGCACATCGTGCGCACCCGCACCCTCCAGAAGGAGACCGGCGGGTTCACCGAGTTCGTGCCCCTCCCCTTCGTGCACATGGCGGCGCCCATCTACCTGCAGCGCCGGGCGCGGCGGGGCCCGACCTTCCGCGAGGCGCTGCTCATGCACGCCGTCGGCCGCATCGCCTACCGGGGCTGGATCGACAACATCCAGGTCTCCTGGGTGAAGATGGGCGTGCCCGGGGCCCGCCAGATCCTCCAGGCCGGCGCCAACGACCTGGGCGGCACGCTCATGGACGAGAACATCTCCCGGGCCGCCGGGGCCGAGCACGGCCAGATGATGGATGAGCGCTCGTTCCGCGAGCTCGTCGAGCCGCTCGGACGTCCGCTCGAGCAGCGCACCACCCTCTACGGGCGGCCCGCGACGGTCGGATGAGCGAGCTGTCCGCCGAGGGGCAGGGCGGCCAGCCGATCGAGGAGGCCGTCGACGTCGAGGACGAGCACCCCGCGGCCGTCGACGACCTCGTCCGCCAGCTCCTCGACCTCGCCGACCCGTCCGCCAACCGGGACGTCCTGCGGGACATCCTCCAGACGGCGGCGCAGCTGGCCGGTGACGACATCGACCGGCTCGACCTGAAGATCACCGCCGCCGCGCTGCGGGAGATGCGGGCCGCGTTCAACATGTTCCGCCCGCTGGCCGGCACGCCGAAGGTGACCGTCTTCGGCTCCGCCCGCACCGCCGAGCACGACCCGCTCTACCAGCAGGCCAAGGATCTGGCCGCCCGCCTCCGCGGCGACGGCTGGATGGTGATCACCGGCGCCGGCCCGGGGATCATGCAGGCGGCCAGCGAGGGCGCCGGCCCCGAGGCGGCCATCGGCGTCAGCATCCGCCTGCCCTTCGAGGAGAAGCCGAGCGACATCCTCGCCGGCGGCGACCGCCTGGTCGCCATGAAGTACTTCTTCACCCGGAAGCTGATGCTCATCAAGGAGTCGCAGGCGTTCGTCTGCCTCCCGGGCGGGTTCGGCACCCAGGACGAGACCTTCGAGCTGCTGACGCTCCTGCAGACGGGCAAGTCCAGCCCCGCGCCGGTGGTGCTCCTCGACGTCCCCGGCGGGACGTACTGGAGCCACTGGGTGCAGTTCGTCCACGACGAGCTGGCCGACGCCGGGCTCGTCTCCCGCCACGACGACGAGCTGTTCCTCGTCACCGACGACGTCGACGAGGCCGTGCGGGAGATCCACGGCTTCTGGCGCAGCTACCACTCGCTGCGCTGGGTCGGGGACCGCCTCGTCCTGCGCCTGCGCCACGAGCTGGGCGACGACGCCGTCGCCCAGCTGAACGAGCGCTTCGCCGACCTCCTCCTCGACGGCGCCATCGAGCCCACCGACCCGCTGCCGGCCGAGGTGTCGAGCCGGGACCACCTCGAGCTGCCCCGCCTCGTGATGCGCTACGACCCCCGCCGGGCCGGCCGCCTCCGCGCCCTCATCGACGCCATCAACGAGCTCGCCCCCACCGACGGACCCTGAGCGACGGGCCGGGTCCGGTCAGTCGAAGGGCCGCTGGTCGGGCTCCTGGAGGATGCCGATGGCCTTCTCGACGGCGCGGCGGGCGCGCTGGAGGCGCTTCTCGTCCACCGGGAGCTCGTGCCCGCCCGCGTCGATGGACTCCTTCAGCCGCTCGATGGCGAGGTCGGCCAGCTCCTCGGAGATGACCTCGAGCCGGCGGCGGATGTCGTCGAACTCCCCTGCCATGGACGCCCACCCTAGGTCGCTACTGTGACACCCTCCCCCTGACAGGAGCTGCTGTGCCCGAGGACCTCCATGAGTGGATCTCGTTCGAGGATCCGACCGAAGACCGCACCTGGGTCTTCGACCTCACCTTCCTGCTGAGCCCCTGGACCTGCATCTTCGGCCGCGGGTGCCAAGGCGTGCTGACCGGACCGGCCGAGGACCTCCAGCACGGGTGCTGCAGCTACGGCGCCCACTTCGTGGACGAGGACGACGAGGCCGAGGTGCTCGCCCGGGCCGAGCGGCTCACCGCCGACCAGTGGCAGCACCGCTCCGTCGGGCTCCGCAAGGGCCCGACGAGGCGCACGCGCTCCGGGGAGATCGTCACCCGCGTCCACGACGGGGCCTGCATCTTCCTGAACCGCCCCGGGTTCCACGGCGGGATGGGCTGCGCCCTCCACAAGGCCGCCCTCGACGCCGGCGAGCGGCCCCTCGACTGGAAGCCGTCCGTGTGCTGGCAGCTCCCCCTCCGCCTGGAGGAGCACACCGACGACCACGGCCACGTCACCTCCACCCTGCGGGAGTGGAAGCGGCGCGACTGGGGCGAAGGCGGCTTTGAGTTCCACTGGTGGTGCACCGACGCGCCGGACGCGTTCGTCGACCGCGACCCCGTCCTCACCACGATGCGGGACGAGATCGTCGAGATGGTCGGCCAGACCGCCTACGACCTGCTCCTCGAGCACCTCGAGGCGCGCCAGCCCCGCCCCCAGTACCTGCCGCACCCGGCCGTCCGCCGCCGCTGAGGCGCGACGCGCCGGACCGCCGCGACGGGCGCGGCGGTGCGGTCCCCACGGGGAGGGTCACCCGGGTCGGGGGGGGTGTGCGGGCGCCTCCGCCGGAGCGGAGGCGCGCCGGTCAGGTGCTCAGTCCTCGTCGTCGTCGAAGGCGCCGTACTTGCGGGCCAGTGCCGCGTACTCGTCGTCTTCGTCGACGTCGTCGTCCATGGGCCGGTCCACGTCGTTGAACAGGAACTCCGGGCCCGACTGCTTGAGCTTGCGCGCTTCTTCGAAGCGCCGATGGCGTCCCTTCTTCACGGAACGGCTCCCGAGGCTCGCAGGGGTGAGGTGAACGGCCACCATAGCGCGAGGGGTCCGGGATCGTGCACACCGCCACCGCTACCGTCCCGGGGCATGCCGACCCCTTCCACTCCGGCGCCGTGGTGGCAGACCGCGGTCGTCTACCAGGTCTACCCGCGCTCCTTCGCCGACGCGAACGGCGACGGCATCGGCGACCTCGAGGGCGTCCGCCGCCACCTCGACCACCTGGCCTGGCTCGGCGTGGACGCGGTGTGGCTGTCGCCGTTCTACCGGTCGCCCATGCACGACTTCGGCTACGACGTGGCCGACCACTGCGACGTCGACCCGCTCTTCGGCACCCTCGAGGACTTCGACCGCCTCGTCGCCGACGCCCGCGAGCGCGGCCTGCGGGTCATCGTCGACCTCGTCCCGAACCACACCTCCCACGAGCACCCCTGGTTCCAGGCCTCCCGCAGCAGCCGGGACGACCCGAAGCGGGACTGGTACGTCTGGCGGGACGGGGGCGGCCCCGACGAGCCCCCGAACAACTGGGTGGGCGCCTTCCTCGAGGGCCCGGCCTGGACGTGGGACGAGGCCACGCAGCAGTGGTACCTCCACCAGTTCCTGCCCCAGCAGCCGGACCTGAACTGGGACAACCCCGACGTCGTCGCCGCCATCCACGACGTCATGCGCTTCTGGCTGGACCGGGGCGCGTCCGGCTTCCGGATCGACGTCGTCCACTGCATCGGGCGCGACCCCGAGTACCCGGACGACGAGCCGCCGTGGGTCGGGATCCCCCACTGCGCGATCAACGAGCACGAGAGCACCCACGAGCACATCCGGGCGATGCGCCGGCTCGTCGACGCCCTCCCCGGGGACCCCGTGCTCATCGGCGAGACGGCCCTGCCGGGCACGCGGTGGGTCGCCCCCTACTACGGGCAGGGCGACGAGCTGCACCTCGCGTTCAGCTTCGCCTGGACGCACGCCCCCTGGGACGCCGACGCCTGGCGGCAGCGGATCGTCCGGGTGCAGGAGGAGCTCGACCCCCGCGGGGCCTGGCCCACGTGGGTGCTGTCGAACCACGACGTGCCCCGGAACCGGACCCGCCACGGCGGCTCGGAGGCGCGGGCCCGGGCGGCCGCGGTCGCCTCGCTCACGCTGAGGGGCACCCCGTTCGTGTACGCCGGCGAGGAGCTCGGGCTCGAGGACGCCCAGGTCCCGCCGGAGCGGGTGGTGGACCCCGGCGGGCGCGACGGCTGCCGGGCCCCCATCCCCTGGACCTCGGCGCCGGGACACGGCTGGGGGCCGGACCCGTGGCTGCCGTTCCCGCCCGAGGCGGCTGAGCGCTCCGTCGAGGCGCAGCGGGCCGACGAGGGCTCCGTGCTGCACCTCTACCGGCGCCTGCTCGCCGCCCGCCGCGGGTCCCCGGCCCTGCAGCTGGGGGACCTTGCGCTCGTCGACACGCCGGCGGGGACCCTGGCCTGGCGGCGCACCCACGGCGACGACGAGCGGCTCGTCGTCCTGAACATGTCCGACGCCCCGGTCGACGTCCCCCTCACGGGCACGGTCGAGGTGGCCAGCGACGGCGCCGGCGAGGGCGGGCCCTTCGCCGGGACCCTGCCTCCCGACACCGCCGTGGTCCTCCGCCCCACCCCACCCTGACCCCACCCCGTCGCCGGGTCAGGTGAGGGGCTGGCCGGAGCGGGCTTCGAGGACGAGGTGGCCGTCGGCGTCGATGGCGAGCGCCGCCTCGCCGGCGGCGAGGGCCCGGATGGGCTCGCCGAGGACGTCGTTGCGCCAGCCGCCGGCCAGCCGCCCGGTGCCGTCCATGAGGAACGTCTCGATGTCCGAGCGGGTGGCCAGGATGGCGGGGTCGATGTCGAGCTCTCGGGCCCGCTGGGCCACCCAGGCCGCCACGAGGGACGCGGTGGCCCGCCGGGACCGGTCCACGGCGTCCGTGGGCGGGTGCTGGACCCGGTCGAGCTCGAGGTCGAGGCCGGCCTGCACCGCGGCCAGGATCTCCTTGGCGGTCTGGCCCCGCCGCTTCCCCTCGTCGAGGCCGCGCACCCGGCCGAGGTCCCGCTCGCTCGTCGGCGGGCGCTGCGCCATGGACACGAGCGCGAGGTCCGGGAGGAGGTGGCGCACCGGCCGGTCGAGGGTGGACGCCTTCGTCTCCCGCCAGGCGGCGAGGGACTGCGCGACGGCGGCCGCCCGACCCTTCAGCGAGCGCGCCTCCTTCACCTTCCACCACGCCCGCTCCGGCGCGGGCTCCTTCACGGCGCGGAGGCGGTGGATCTCGCACTCCGCCTCCGCCCACCCGAGGCGCCCGCGGTCCTCGAGCCGGCCGACGAGGCGGCGGTGCAGCTCCAGGAGGTGGACGACGTCGGACGCGGCGTAGGCGACGGCGTCCTCCCCGAGGGGGCGGCGCATCCAGTCCGTCAGCCGGTCGGCCTTCGGCAGGCGGACGTCGAGCTCGGCCTGGACCAGCCCGGCCAGGCCGACGCTGCTGTAGCCGAGGAACCCGGCCGCCACCTGGGTGTCGAACAGGCGGCCCGGGACCGTGCCGCACACGCGGGCGAGGATCTCGAGGTCCTGGCTCGCCGCGTGCATGACGCAGACCCCGGGGCCGTCGAGCACCGCGGCCAGCGGCGACACGTCGACGGCCAGCGGGTCCACGACCGCCACCTCGTCACCCCACGCCAGCTGCACGAGCGCGAGCTGGGCGTGGTAGGTGCGCTCCCGGTGGAACTCCGTGTCGAGCCCGTAGACGGGTTCGGCGGCCAGCTGCTCGACGAGGCGGGCGAACTCGGCCCCGTCGTCGATCCACCGGCTCACGAGCGGGTCACCCGGTGGGCCCGGCCTCGCGGTCGACGGGGAGGCCGGCGTCGATCCACGCCAGCGTGCCACCGGCCACGTTCACCGCGTCGATGCCGTGCGCCCGCAGGTGCTCGACCGCCTTGGCGCTGCGGCCGCCGCGGGCGCAGATGACGAACACCGTCCCCTCCGCGGGCACCTCGCCGATCCGCTCGGGGATCTGCCCGAGCGGGATGTGGCGGGCACCGGGGACGTGGGCGTCGGCGAACTCGTCGTCCTCGCGCACGTCGATCAGGGCGGCCGCCTCGCCCTGGCGGGCCTGGAGCTCGTGGACGTCGATCTCAGGGATGTCGGGCACGGAGAGGGAGGCTACCGCCGCGGCGCGCGCCTACTCGGCGACGCCCCCGTACCGGGCCTCGACGCCCCGGGCCTCGCCGTGATCGGCGACGGCCTCGCGCAGGTCGGCCAGGAAGGCGTCGACGACGTCGGCGTGGACGGGCGACAGCATGAGGTGGAGGCCGCCCTGCTGGCGGTCGAGGCGCCAGCCCCGGTCCTCCATGACGTCGCCGACGGCCATGAGGTCGTGCTCGTCCGAGCTGATCTCCATGACCGACAGGTCGGGGTCGCCGGTGATGCGCAGCCCGGGGACGGACTCGATGCCGGCCCGGAAGGCCACGGCGGCGTCGCGCACCCGGCCGGCGAGACGCAGGTACCCGGCGCGGCCGAGGTGCTGCATCGTCGCCCAGGCCACGGCGATCGGCGCGGCGGGGCGGGTGCCGGCGGTCGTGGCGGAGCCGTAGAGGCCGCCGGGCCAGCCGTCGAAGAGGAAGTACTGGAGCTGCTGCAGCGCCTTGTCCCTGTGCAGCAGGACCGACACGCCCTTCGTGGCCCACCCGTACTTGTGGACGTCGGCCGACAGGGACGTCACCCCGGGCACCTCGAGGGTCCAGGCCGGCACCCGCTCGCCCAGCTCGGCCCAGAACGGCAGGAGCCACCCGCCGAGGCAGGCGTCGACGTGGAACAGGGCGCCCCGCTCGGCCGCGGCCGCGGCCAGCTCCTCGATCGGGTCGATGACCCCGTAGGGGTAGCAGGGGGCCGAGCCCACGACGAGCGCGGTGCGGTCGTCGATGGCGGCGGTCATCGCAGCGACGTCGGCGCGGCCGTCGGCGCCGACCGGCACCCGCACGGACTCCACGTCGAGGTAGTGCGCGGCCTTCGCGAACGCGGGGTGCGCGGTGTCGGCGGTGACGAGCACCGGCCGCTCGATCCCCCGGACCTGGCGGGCGTGGTCGCGGGCCACCTGCACGGCGAGGAAGATGCTCTCGGTGCCGCCGGAGGTGAGCTTGCCCACCGCGCCCTCGGCCCCGAAGAGCGCGTTGGCGGTGGCGACGACCTCCTGCTCCATGCGGAGCAGGCTCGGGAAGGCGAAGGGGTTCAGGTAGTTCTCGTGGAGGTACTCGCGCGCCACCGCCTCCTGGAGGTGCTCGAGGGCCTCGTCGCCGTGGTTGTAGACGAGGCTGAAGATCCGCCCGCCCCGCCAGTCGGCGTCGTCGGCCCGCCCGGCGCGGACGCGCGCGAGGAGCTCCTCGGCCGGTCGCCCCTCGGCGGGCAGCCCGCCCGCGACCTCACCCACCGGTCAGCTCCGCCGGGGGCCAGGCCGGGTCCAGCTGGCGCAGGAAGGTGGCGCACCGGTCGGCCTCGTCGTCCTCGCCGATCTGCGCCGCCATCGCCTGCAGGCCGGCCAGCGCCCGGAGGAAGCCGCGGTTCTCGGGGTGGCTCCAGCGGACGTAGCCGCTCCCCCGCCAGCCGTTGGCGCGGAGCCGGTCGAGGCCCCGGTGGTAGCCGACCCGGTAGGCGGCGTAGCGCTCGATCGGGTCGCGCCCGAGGTCGCCGAGCGTCGCCCACGCCGCGAGGCACCGGGGCCAGCGGGCCACGACCTGGGCCACCGCGGGCCGAGGGTCCCCGCCGGCGGCGAGCGCCGCCTCCAGGGCCTGCGTGGCCTCGGCGGGCTCGGGGTCGAGGACGGTCTCGGGCGGGCCGCTCGGGGTCAGGTGCACCTCGGACATGGCCCGGAGGGTACCGGTCACCCGGCGGTCCGCCGGCGACCCGGCCCCGCGGTCGCCCGGACCGCGACCTGGGCCGGGACGCGGCGAGGGGCCGGTCCCCCCGAACCGGCCCCTCGAAGCTGCCCCCCAACAGCAGCAGCGCTGTCACATGTTCTAGCGCATCCGCGCGTGACGCGCGTCACGCGCCGAGATCGCGGGCCTCGCTCAGGAGCGCGGGACCTTGATCCAGGGCACGTCCTTGTCGACGCGGACGTCGCCCGGCAGGCCGAGCACCCGCTCGCCGAGGATGTTCTTCGCGATCTCGGTGGTGCCGCCCTCGATCGAGTTGGCCCGGGCCCGGAGGAAGGCCTTCTGCGGCGTGCCCGCGGACATCGCCGTCTTCGGGCGCTCCTTCACGTAGCCGCCCGGGAAGAGCATCCCCTCGGCGCCGAGCAGGGACACGCAGAAGCTCGTGATGTCCTTGTTGAGGTCGGCGGACATGGCCTTGCCGATCGAGCCCTCGGGGCCGGGGTTGCCGACCGAGCGCATCTGGCTGGCCCGGATGTTGGTGAGGCGGTGGGCCTCGGCGCGGATCCAGAGCCGCATGAGCTCGTCGCGGAGCACCGGGTCGTCGTGGCCCTTCTCCTTCCAGATGCGCACGGCCTCGCCGATGTAGCCCGAGCCCCGCTGCGGGATGCCGCCGCCGATGGCGACCCGCTCGTTCATGAGCGTGGTCAGCACGACGCGCCAGCCCTCGCCCTCGTCGCCGAGGCGCTCCTTGTCGGGGATGCGGACGTCGGTGAAGTACACCTCGTTGAACTCGGCCTCACCGGTGATCTGGTACAGCGGGCGCACCTCGACGCCGGGCGCCTCCATGTCGACCACGAAGTAGGTCATGCCCTTGTGCTTGGGCTGGTCGGGGTCGGTGCGAGCGACGAGCATCCCCCACTTGGCGAGGTGGGCGAGCGTCGTCCACACCTTCTGGCCGTTCACGACCCACTCGTCGCCGTCGCGGACGGCCTTGGTGGCCAGACCGGCGACGTCCGAGCCGGCGCCCGGCTCGGAGAACAGCTGGCACCAGACCTCCTCACCGGTGAACAGGGGGCGCAGGTAGCGCTTCTTCTGCTCCTCGGTGCCGTGGGTGACGATCGTCGGCGCGCCCATGCCGTGGCCGATGACGTTGCGCATGGCGGCGTTCGGCGCACCGGCCTTCTGGAGCGTCTCGTTGATCGTCTTCTGGAGCTTCGGGGACTTGCCCAGGCCGCCGTAGCCCTCGGGGAAGTGGACCCACGCGAGCCCGAGGTCGAACTGGCGACCGAGGAACTCGACGGGATCGGTGTCCTTCGGGGGCAGCTCCTCCAGGAGCTGCTGGCAGAGGCGCAGGACCTCGGCCTCGTCGGGCGATGCGGCGGTGGCGGAAGCGTCGATGGCCGTCATGCCGCGAACATATCTTGACCGTTGGGTCAAGGGCGAAGCGGCGGCGCGGGTAGCGTGCGTCACATGTTCCCGGGAGACTTCGCCGCCACCAATCCGAACAAGCCCGCCATCGTCATGGCGTCCACCGGCCAGACGATCACCTACGCCGAGCTCGACGCCGAGGCCAACCGCCTCGCGCGCGTGTTCCGCGACGCCGGGCTGCAGCCCGACGACCACATCGCCTTCTGCCTGGAGAACCAGCCGCGGTTCCTGCCCATCCTCTGGGGCGCCCACTACGCCGGCCTGCAGTACACGGCCCTCAGCTCGCGCCTCACCACCGAGGAGATGGCGTACATCATCGAGGACTGCGGCGCGAAGGCGTTCATCACCTCGGCCTACAAGCGGGACCAGGCCACCGAGCTCGTCGACCAGATGCCCGGTGTGACGCTGCGCCTGATGGTCGACGGCACCGTCGACGGCTACGAGTCCTACGAGGACGCGATCGCCGCGCAGGACCCGACCCCGCTCGAGGGCCGGGTCGAGGGCCAGGACATGCTCTACAGCTCCGGCACCACCGGGAAGCCGAAGGGTGTGAAGCTCCCGCTGCCGGGCGCGCCGCTCGGCGAGGGCTCGGACGGCGTCACGATGCTCTGCTCACTGCTCTTCGGGGTCGACGAGTCGACCGTGTACCTCTCCCCCGCGCCCCTCTACCACGCGGCCCCGATGCGCTACTGCCGGGCCGTGCACCGCCTCGGCGGCACGGTCATCGTGATGGAGCGCTTCGACCCCGAGGAGTACCTGCAGCTCGTCGAGCGCCACAAGGTGACCTTCAGCCAGGTCGTCCCCACGATGTTCATCCGGATGCTGAAGCTCCCCGAGGAGGTGCGCAGCCGCTACGACGTGTCCTCGTTGAAGGCCGTCGTGCACGCCGCCGCGCCCTGCCCGGTGGAGGTGAAGCGCCAGATGATCGACTGGTTCGGGCCGATCATCCACGAGTACTACGCGGGCACCGAGGGCAACGGCTTCGTCTACTGCAACAGCGAGGACTGGCTGGCTCACCCCGGCACCGTCGGCAAGGCGATCATCGGCACCCTCCACATCGTCGACGACGACGGCGAGGAGGTCCCGGTCGGTGAGGTCGGCACCGTCTACTTCGAGGGCGAGGCCGCGGCCACGTTCGAGTACCACAACGACCCCGAGAAGACGAAGAGCAGCCGGGACCCGAAGGGCCGGGGCTGGAGCACCCTCGGCGACGTCGGGCGCCTCGACGAGGACGGGTTCCTCTACCTGACCGACCGCAAGGCGTACATGATCATCACGGGCGGCGTGAACGTGTACCCGCAGGAGGCCGAGAACGTCCTCGCCCTCCACCCGAAGGTGGCCGACGTGGCCGTGTTCGGCGTGCCCCACGAGGAGTTCGGTGAGGAGGTCAAGGCGGTCGTCCAGCCCGTCGACATGGCCGACGCCGGCCCCGAGCTCGAGCGCGAGCTCATCGCCTACTGCCGCGAGCACCTGGCCGACGTGAAGTGCCCCCGCTCGGTCGACTTCCGCGAGGAGCTGCCCCGTCACCCGACCGGCAAGCTCTACAAGCGGATCCTGAAGGACGAGTACTGGGCGAACGCCGGCCGGACCATCTGAGCCGACCGGACCGTCCGAGCGGCGATCGGGCGGGTACGGTCCCGGCCGTGCCCGCCCACGCCGCCTACCCGTTCCTGGACTGGCCCGGCCCGCTCCCGTTCGCCCACCGGGGCGGCGCCAGCGAGGCGCCGGAGAACACGATGCCGGCCTTCGAGCACGCCGTGCGGATGGGGTACCGCTACCTCGAGACGGACGTGCACGTCACCGCCGACGGCGTCCTCGTGGCCTTCCACGACGACCGCCTCGATCGGGTGACCGACCGGGCCGGCGAGATCGCGCGCCTGCCGTGGGCCGAGGTGCAGCGAGCCCTCGTCGACGGCCGAGAGCCCATCCCCCGCTTCGAGGACCTGCTCGCGGCCTGGCCCGACGTGCGCATCAACGTCGATCCCAAGCACGACGACGCCGCCGAGCCGCTGGCCGAGGCCATCCTCCGGACGGGCGCCGTCGATCGCGTGTGCATCGGCGCGTTCTCCGACCGGCGCCTCGACCGGGTCCAGGCCCTGGTCGGCCAGTCGCTCTGCCGCTCCATGGGCCCCCGTGAGGTGGCCCGCCTCGTGGCGGCGTCCCGGGGCCTGCCCGGTGCCGGGGGCCTGCGCTCCCCCTGCGCCCAGGTGCCGGTGCGTCAGAAGGGCATCCCGATCGTGACCGAGCGCTTCGTCGAGACCGCCCACCGCCACGGGATCCAGGTGCACGTCTGGACCGTCGACGACGCCGACGAGATGCGCCAGCTGCTCGACCTCGGCGTCGACGGGATCATGACCGACGCCCCAGCCGTGCTGAAGCAGGTGCTCGAGGAGCGGGGGGCCTGGGTCGGCTGACGCCGCGGGTACGGTGCCGCTCCACGATCCGACGAGAGGGAGCGAACACATGGGGGACCTGGTGCTGGCGGGGACGGCGGCGCTCGTGACCGGGGGCGGCAGCGGCATCGGCCTGGCTGCGGCCCGGCACCTGCTGCGGGACGGCGCGTCCGTCACGATCGCCGGGCGGAGCCAGGCGCGGCTCGACGCGGCGGTCGCCGAGCTCGATGCCGAGGCGCCCGAGGGCGCCCGGGTGCAGGGGGTCACCTGCGACGTGGCCCGGGAGGAGGACGTCGAGGCGGCCGTCGAGGCCGCCGCCTCGCTCACGGGCGGGCTCCAGCACGTGGTGGCCTCGGCGGGCACGGGCAGCGTCGGGCCGATCGTGGCGATGGCCTCCGACGAGTGGCACCGCGTCCTCGACATCAACCTGCACGGCGCGTTCTACACGCTGAAGCACGGCGGCAAGGCCCTGGTCCGCTCCGGGGGCGGGGCGTTCGTGGGGCTGTCGTCGATCGCCGCGCCCCTCACCCACCCCTTCATGGCGGCCTACTGCGTGTCGAAGGCCGGGCTCGAGGCGCTCGTGCGCAACGGGGCGGACGAGCTCGGACGGGCCGGGGTCCGCGTGAACGCCGTGCGGCCGAGCATCGTCCCCACCGAGCTGGCCGCCCCGCTCGAGCAGGATCCGACCGTCCTCGCCGACTACATGGCGAACATGCCGATCAGCCGGCCGGGCACGGTGGACGACGTCGCCGCGCTCATCCGCTTCCTGTGCGGCCCCGAGTCCGGCTGGATCACCGGCGCCTGCATCGACGTCGACGGCGGCCACCACCTCCGCCGCGGCCCGAACATCGAGCACTGGGCCCGCGCCCTCTTCGGCGACGACGTCATCGGCTGACCCGCACACCACACAACGTCTGTGTGCGGTTCTGAGCCGCTGCGGCTCGAGAACGCACACAGACGTTGTCGGGGGTCAGGTGAAGCGGGGGGCGCGCTTCTCGAAGTAGGACATCGTGGCCTCGACCTGGTTCGGGGTGCCGATGAGCGAGGCCATCGTCTCCCGCTCGTCCGCGAACTGCTCGGCGATCGGGCGCGTCCCCGACAGGTTGAGGAGGCGCTTGCCCTGCGCCAGCGCGTCCGGGCTCTTGGTCACGAGGTCGGCGGCCAGCGCCATCGCCGCCGCGTGCGGGTCCTCGGCCACCTTGGTGGCGAGGCCGAGCGCGACCGCCTCCTCGCCGGAGACCATGCGCCCGGTGAAGGTCAGCTCCTTGGCCACGTCGAGGCCGACGAGCCGGGGCAGCAGCGCCGTCCCGGTCATGTCGGGGATCAGCCCCCACCGGCTCTCCAGCACGGAGAGCTTGGCGTCGGGGGCGACGATCCGGAGGTCCGCCCCGAGCGCGATCTGCAGGCCGCCGCCGAGGGCGGGGCCGTGGATGGCGGCGATCACCGGGACCTCCAGCTCCTGCCACACCCACGCGGCCTGCTGGCCGAGGTGCGTGATCCGGCCGTCGGTCTCGCCGATCGCGCCGAGGGTCCGGCTGCGACCGTCGCCCGAGGCGGGTGCGTCGGCGGGCGGCTCGGCCCCGCCGCCGGCCATCGCCTGGAAGCTGCCGAAGTCGAGACCGGCGCAGAAGCCGCGCCCCGCGCCGGACAGCACGACGACCCGCACGCTGCGGTCCGCCTTCAGCGCCTCCCCCGTCTCGACGATGGCCCGGAAGAGGGCGTTGTCGAGGGCGTTGAGCTTGTCGGGTCGGTTGAGGCGGACGTCGGCCACGCCGTCGACGACCTCGAGCAGGATGCGATCGGACATCGCCCCAGCATGCCCCAGCACGGCAGCAGGGCCGGGCGCACGCGGCAGGGAGGCTTCCGTCCGGCGGCGAACGCGAGCAGAATCCTGCGGTCCGACCCGAGGTCGGACGGTCCTCCGATGCAGCCCCTTCGCCCCACCCCGGACCTGCACCCCCGTCGCCGCGCCGGCCTCGGCGTGCTGGCGGCAGTCGTCCTCGTCGCGGCCCTGACCCCGCTGCGCGCGGCCGCCCGGCCGGCCGGACCCCTCCCAGCGAGCGCGCCCGCGGCCGTGCCGCTCGCGCCGCCCTCCCCCGAGCTGGAGGGGCTCCCGCCCCTGTCACTCGACCTCGCCACCGTGCCGGTGGAGGGCCGCGCCGCCGACGCGGCCCGGCAGTCCTACGAGGAGGCGGACGCTGCGCTCCGCGCCGCGCAGACCCACCGCACCGGGCTCGACCGCGCCGCGACGGGCGCCCTCGCGGTCCAGCGGGGCCTGTCCGCCCGGGCCGCCGCCGTCCGCGGCCGCATCGCCAGCACGCGCCAGCGCCTCGACCAGCTGCAGGCGGCGATCGCCGACGCCGCGGTGGCGATGTACGTCGACGGCGGCCCGGACGCCCGCCTCGACGCCGCGATGACCGACGAGCAGCCCTCCGTGAACGAGGCCGACCGCAAGGAGGTGCTGCTCCACGCCTCCCTCGACGTGCTCCTCGCCGACCGGGTCGCCTACCAGCAGCGCCTCGACGACGCCGAGGCCGAGCTGGCCGAGGTGGAGGCGGCGCTCGCCGAGCACGTCGCGGCCCACGGCGAGGCGCTCGCCGGTCGCCCGAGCGCCGTGGAGGCGGAGGTCGCGGCCGCGCCGGGCGTGGCGCAGCGGCGGGTGGCCTACGAGCGGGCCCGGGCCACCGCCCAGGTGGCCGGCGTGGACTTCTCCCTCGTGGCCCTCGACGCGTACCACCGCGCCGCCCGCACGATGGCGTCGGAGGACCCGGGGTGCGGCGTGCAGTGGTGGGCCGTGGCCGGCATCTCCAAGGTGGAGGGTCGCCACGGCACCTACGGCGGGGCCGACCTCCTCGAGAACGGCGACACGAGCCGGCGCATCATCGGGATCCCGCTGAACGGCGAGAACGAGACGGCGGTGATCCTGGACTCCGACGGCGGCGTCCTCGACGGCGACCCCGTGTACGACCGGGCCGTGGGCCCGATGCAGTTCATCCCGCAGACCTGGGCCCGGTTCGCGGCCGACGGCAACGGCGACGGGACGGCCAGCCCGTTCAACCTCTACGACGCCACCCTCGCGGCGGCGCGCTACCTCTGCCGGGCCAGCTCCGGGCTGGCGGGCGACGACGGCCTGCGCCGGGCCTACTTCGCGTACAACCACTCCGAGGCCTACGTGGACACCGTGCTCGGCTGGGCCCGCCGCTACGAGCGGGCCGTCGCGCTGCCCGGTCCGACCGGATCCTGACCCGCACGGCCGCTCGGGTCGACCGGTTCGCGGCATTCGCGGCACCGCGATTGACCCGCGGGTCAGTTTCTCCCCGAGGGTTGTTGACACCGTGACAACAAGCCTCTTACGGTGCCCGGAGTCCGGTGTGACCGGCGTCACCGGGCCGCTTCTGCGCATCCCACCTACGCCGACGAACAAGACGGGGGAACCACGTGAAGGACACGAACGTCCGGGCACCATGGCACCGCTTGCTCGCCCTCCTGCTCGGCCTCGTGCTCGTCGCCGCCGCCTGCGGCAGCGACAGCGACGACGGTGCGTCCGAGGGTGACGGCGACGGCGCCGAGGAGACCACCACCACCACCGAGGAACCGGCTCGCCAGCCCAAGAAGGGCGGCGAGATCACCTTCGGCGTCGAGTCCCAGGTCTCGTCGCTCATGCCCGGCGTCGCCGCCCAGCCGGCCGACATGGTCATCGCGCTCGGGATCTACGACCCGATCATGATCTACGAGGACGGCCAGGTGGTCCCCCACCTCGCCGAGTCCCTCGAGTCCAACGACACCCTCGACGTCTGGGAGCTCACCCTGCGGGACGGGATCACGTTCCACGACGGGACCCCGCTCAACGCCGAGGCCGTCGTCAAGCACTTCCAGCGCCTGCAGGATCCGGCCACGGCCTGCCCCTGCGCTGACACGGTGAGCACGATCCAGAGCATGGAGATGCCCGACGGCCCCGAGGGCCTGAAGGTCACCTTCACGCTGGCCAACCCGAACGTCGCCTTCGACAACATGCTCGCCGGCTCGAGCGCCTTCATCCCCTCGCCGACGTCCCTCGAGCAGCTGGGCGACGCCTTCGCCAACCAGCCCGTCGGCACCGGCCCCTTCAAGCTGGCCGAGTTCCGCGCCGGTGAGCGCGTCGTCCTCGAGGCCAACGAGAACTACTGGAAGACCGACGAGAACGGCATCCAGCTCCCGTACCTCGACAAGATCACCTTCCTGCCCATCCACCAGGGCAGCCAGCGGGTGACCGCCCTCCAGAGCGGCCAGATCGACATCTTCCAGACCGCGGCGTCGGACACGATCGCCCAGGCCGAGGAGATGGGCTTCGCCGCCCAGAAGATCAGCGGCTCCAGCTCGACGATCGTGCTCTTCAACACGAGCAAGCCGCCGTTCGACGACGTCCGCGCTCGCCAGGCCTTCGCCTACGCGATCAACAAGGACGTCATCAACGACCGCGTCTACGACGGCGTGCGCGTGCCCAGCTACTCCGGCTTCGCCACCGACTCGCCGTACTTCAACCCGGACGCCCAGACGCCCGAGTACGACCCCGAGAAGGCCAAGGCGCTGGTCGAGGAGGTCGGCGGGATGAAGTTCACGCTCTCCTGCATCAACTCCGAGGAGTCGAACGACATCCTGCGGATCTCCGAGCAGATGCTCGAGGCCGTCGGCATGGAGGTCGAGCTCGAGATGCAGGAGCAGGGCACCTACGTCCAGCGCATCTTCTCGAAGGGCGGCGACTACGAGGCGGCCTGCTTCCGCAGCAGCCACTTCATCGAGCCCGACGCCATCCGGCCCGGCCTCACCACCGGCGACGCCGGCAACCTGACCTTCTACAGCAACCCGGAGGTCGACCAGCTGCTCGACGAGGCCCGCCAGACGAGCGACTTCGAGACCCGCAAGGACCTGTACTTCCGGGTCCAGGAGATCACGACCGAGGAGATCCCGGTCTTCACGTTCCTCTACGACCTGTTCGGCAACGTCTACAACGACGAGGTCGTCGGCCCGCCCCCGCCCGGTCAGCCCAACAGCCTCGGCCTCATCCAGGTCGGCCTGCTGTACCGGGTCGACGGCGAGGGCTGACCGCCCGGCTGACCTGCTGCACCCGTAGAGAACGCTGACCTGAGGCCGAGGAGCTGTTGATGAAGATCGTCCGCGCGCTGCTGGCGCGCCTCGCCAAGCTGGCCGTCGTCGTGCTGATCGTGAGCTTCCTCACGTTCATGCTGATCAAGCTGCTGCCCGGCGACCTGACCAACACGCTCCTCGGCCCTCAGGCCAGCAACCCGCAGGCCGTGGCCGCGCTCGAGAAGGAGCTCGGCCTCGACAAGCCCCTGCTCGTCCAGTACGCCGACTACATCACCGGCGTGGTCACCGAGCTCGATCTCGGGACGGCGTACGCGTCGAGCAACGTCCCGGTGAAGGAGCTGCTGGCCAGCCGCCTGCCGCTCACCATCCAGCTGGCGCTCATGGCCCAGGTCATCGCCCTGCTCATCTCGGTGCCGCTGGCCATGATCAGCGCCTACCGGGCGAACAGCGCGGTCGACCGAGCCGTGACCGCCGGCGCGTTCGCGGCGATCTCGCTCCCGTCATTCGCGATGGCGGTGGTCCTCGTCTACGTGTTCGCCGTGCAGCTCGACTGGTTCCCAGCCATCGGCTACGTGCGCATCACCGAGAACCTCGGGGAGAACCTCAGGTCGGTGGCGCTCCCGGTGACGGTGCTCGTGGCCGGCATCACCGCGGTGTACGTGCGCCTCCTGCGCAGCGACCTCATCGCCACCCTCCAGGAGGACTTCATCCTCATGGCCCGCTCGAAGGGCCTCCCGACGTGGCACATCCTCCTGCGCCACGCCCTCCGCCCGTCGGCCTTCTCGCTGCTGACGGTCTTCGGCATCAACTTCGGCAGCCTCATCGGGGGATCGATCATCGTCGAGTACTTCTTCTCCATCCACGGGCTCGGCTACCTCGCCGTGGACTCGATCGCGAAGCGCGACTACCTGGCGGTGCAGGGCGTCGTGCTCGTGATCGCCGTCGCCTTCGTGACGGTGAACTTCCTGGTCGACATGCTCTACGCGGTCCTCGACCCGCGCGTCCGTCGGGCGGGTGCCCGATGAGCGAGGTCCTCGTCACCAGCGCCGAGCCCACCCCCGCCGACGCCGCCTCGGCGACCCCCGGCCGCACCCGCCGCAAGGGCACGCTCGGCATCGTCGGCTGGCTGTGCGTGGCCTGGCTCGGCCTCGTCGCCGTCGCCGCGCTCCTCGCGCCGTTCCTGCCCCTCGACGACCCGAACGCGACGGACTTCTTCGTCGACAACAACTCGTCGCCCGGCACCGGCGGCCACCTGCTCGGCACCGACAACAACGGCTTCGACATCCTCTCCCGCCTCATCTGGGGTGGCCGGGTGTCGCTCATCGTGGCCGTGGGCGTGCTCGCCGTCGGGATGGTGGTGGGCGGGGGCATCGGCCTCCTCGCCGGCTTCTACCGGGGCAAGCTCGAGTCGATCCTGATGGCGATCGTGGACATCACCCTCGCCTTCCCGTCGCTCCTGCTCCTCATCGCCATCGTGGCCTTCCTGGGGTCGGACCTGAAGAACGTGGTGCTCGGCATCTCGCTGGTGTCGATCCCGGCCTTCGCCCGCATCGCGCGGGCGACCACGCTCACCTTCGGCCAGCGGGAGTTCGTGCTCGCGGCTCGGGCCGCCGGTGCGAGCAACCGCCGGATCCTCGTGCGGGAGATCCTCCCGAACGTCGTGCTCCCGGTGCTGGCCTTCGGCCTGCTCGTGGTGGCGATCGCGATCGTGGCCGAGGGCAGCCTCGCCTTCCTCGGGCTGACATCGCTCGACACCGTCAGCTGGGGCGGGATGATCAACGGTGGGCGCACCCCGCTGCAGCGCGACGGCATCGCCCACGTCGCTCTCTTCCCCACCGCCGTCATGTTCCTGACGGTGCTGTCCGTGAACTACCTCGGCGACCGGTTCCGGGCCGCCTTCGACATCAAGGACGCTGCGCTCTGATGGCCCGCCGCGAACGCCGGATCCTGACCGCCGACCAGTCGGAGGCGCCGCTCCTCGTCGTCGAGGACCTCGCCACCCGCTTCCGGACCCCCAACGGGCTCGTGCGGGCCGTGGACGGGGTGTCGCTCACACTCGAGCGGGGCCGCACCCTCGGGGTCGTGGGCGAGTCGGGCTCGGGCAAGACCGTGCTCTCCCGCTCGATCATGGGGCTGCTCACGTCCCGCGAGGTCGAGCACTCCGGCAGCGTGCGGTACCGGGGCAAGGAGCTCCTGGGCGCCAAGCCGGCGGAGATGCGCGAGCTCTGGGGCACCGAGATGGCGATGGTGTTCCAGGACCCGATGACCTCGCTGAACCCGGTCATGAAGATCGGGCGGCAGATCACCGAGGGCCTCCGCTACCACCACAACCTCTCGAAGGCCGACGCCCGCGACCAGGCGCTCGAGCTGCTCAAGTCGGTCGGCATCCCCGACCCGGTGCGACGGCTCGACCAGTACCCGCACGAGCTCTCCGGCGGCATGCGGCAGCGGGTCACGATCGCGATCGCGCTGGCCTGCGGTCCCCACCTGCTCTTCGCCGACGAGCCCACGACCGCGCTCGACGTGACCGTCCAGGCCCAGATCCTCAACCTGCTCAAGGAGCAGCAGGAGGAGCGCCACATGGCGATGGTGCTCGTCACCCACGACCTCGGCGTGGTGGCCCAGCACGCCGACGAGATCGCCGTGATGTACGCCGGCCAGATCGTCGAGCGGGCCTCCACCCGCACCCTCTTCGAGAACGTGCGCATGCCGTACACGGAGGCGCTGCTCAAGTCGATCCCGAAGCTCGACGAGCCGAGCCACACCCGCCTCCAGGTCATCGGCGGCCGCCCGCCGGACCTCATCAACCCGCCGGCCGGCTGTCGCTTCGCCCCCCGCTGCCCGTACGCGCAGGAGCGCTGCCTCACCGAGCAGCCGCCCCTCGTGGAGGCCGAGACGCCCGGCCACGAGTACCGCTGCTGGTTCCCCGTCGGGACCGCCAAGGGGGCCGAGGCCCTCGAGCGCAACCTCGCCGAGGGCGACGCCGCCGCGGTGGCTGCGGTGACCGGTGACAGCACGGCCGCGGAGCGGGTCACCGCCGCCGCGACGACGAACGACGACCAGGGAGGTCAGGCCTGATGGCGGGCACCGGCAGCGCGCACCTGCGCGACAGCGACGACGTCGTCCTGCGGGTGCAGGACCTGGTCGTCGAGTTCCCCACCGCCCGGGGCACCGTGCACGCCGTCTCCGGCATCAGCCTCGACGTCCGGGCCGGGGAGACGCTCGGCCTCGTGGGCGAGTCCGGCTGCGGGAAGTCGACCACCGGCCGGGCGATCATGCAGCTCCCGCCCCCCACCAGCGGCCAGGTGATCTTCGAGGGCCGGGACCTCACCATGCTGAGCGGTGAGCAGCTGCGCGAGGTGCGCACGCGGCTCCAGTTCATCTTCCAGGACCCGATCTCGTCGCTGAACCCCCGCCGCAAGGTGAAGGACATCGTCGCCGAGCCCCTGCGCATCTGGAACCGGGGCACCGAGGCCGAGCGCAAGCAGCGCGTCGCCGAGGTCCTCGACGCCGTCGGGCTCGACCCCGACGTCGCATCGGAGAAGCGCCCCCACCAGTTCTCGGGCGGCCAGTGCCAGCGCATCTCGATCGCTCGGAGCCTCGTCATGGAGCCGAGCGTGGTGATCTGCGACGAGCCCGTGTCCGCCCTCGACGTGTCCGTCCAGGCGCAGATCCTGAACCTGCTGGAGGACATGAAGGAGCGCTACGGGCTCACGCTGATCTTCATCGCCCACGACCTCGCGGTGGTGAAGAACATCAGCGACCGGGTGGCGGTCATGTACCTCGGCAAGGTGTGCGAGGTCGCGCCGCCGGACACGCTCTACGCGGCGCCTGCCCACCCCTACACGGCGGCCCTGCTCCGCTCGATCCCCGTGCCGGACCCCACGGTCCCGCCCGCCGCCACCGGGCTGCTGAAGGGCGACCTGCCCTCGCCGCTCGATCCCCCGACGGGGTGCCGCTTCCGGACTCGCTGCCCGCACGCCCAGGAGCGCTGCGCGCTCGAGGAGCCGACGATGCGGGAGGTCGCCGGGGGCCAGTACGTGGCCTGCCACTTCCCGCTCCACGGCGAGGTGGCCCCGCCCTCCTCGACACCGGTGACGGTGTCGGGGGTCGCCGGCTGACCGGCCCGGGCCCCGAGCGCCGGTCGTGACCCGCAGCACCCACAACCCGGCTCGCACGCCGCAGCGGCTCGATCCCGAGACCCGCCGGGCGCTGCTGGTCGAGGCCGCGGCAGAGGTGTTCCGAGGGCGCGACCCCACCGAGGTGTCCTTCGAGGAGGTGGCCGAGGCCGCAGGCGTGTCCCGCTCCCTCGTCTACGCCTACTTCAAGGACCGCGGCGGGCTCATCGCCGCGGTGTACATGCACGACCTCGACCTGCTCGACCGCGACCTCTTGGCCGCGCTCGACGCGGGCCTGCCGAACCAGGCGCAGCTCGAGCGCGTGGTCCGCCGCTACCTCGAGTACGCCCGCGACCGGAAGGGCTCCTGGGCCCTCATCACCGCGGCGGGCACGCTCCAGCACCCGAAGGTGCAGGAGGCCCGCCGGCAGCGGGTGGAGCGGATCGCTCGCAACTGGAGCGACCGTCCCGACACCAGGCTCGTCGTCCGCTCGATCCTCGGGCTCCTCGAGAGCGGTGCCCGGGACTGGGTGGAGAACGACGACCTGGACCTGGAGCGCACCACCGACCTCATCGTGGCGCTCCTCTGGGGCGGCCTGTCCGGCATGGAGCCGGGCGCGGTCACCCCGACCGCCTGAGCGCCCGCATGCGGGCCGTCGGGACGGCCCGGCGGCGGCGATAGCGTGGCCCGATGGCTTCTGCTCCTGAGATCGAGATCGCCCCCGACGCCGTCTTCGACGTCACCATCGCCACCGACAAGGGCGACATCGTGATGCGTCTGGACGCCGGCCTCGCCCACCAGACCGTCAACAACTTCGTCGTCCAGGCCCGCCGAGGCTTCTACGACGGCCTCACCTTCCACCGCGTCGTGCCCGGCTTCGTCATCCAGGGCGGCGACCCGGAGGGAACCGGGCGCGGCGGCCCCGGCTACCGCTTCGCCGATGAGCCCGTCCGGGGTGAGTACACGCTCGGGGCGGTCGCCATGGCCAACGCCGGGCCCGACACGAACGGCTCCCAGTTCTTCATCTGCATCGAGGACTGCCGCGACAAGCTGCAGCCGCTCTACAACCTCTTCGGCTACGTCACCTCGGGCATCGAGGTCGCCCAGGCGATCGCCGTCGGCGACAAGATGAGCTCGGTGACGGTGACCGAGGTCGGCGCCGCCTGATCGACAGCCTCCCCGGGCGCCTCAGGCGCCGGTGAACCGAGGCGGTCGCCGCTCCACGAAGGCGGCGATCGCCTCCTTCGCGTCTGCGGTCTGGGACGACAGGATCTGGGTGCGGTTCTCGAGGTCGATGCCGGCCTGCAGGCTGCCGATCTCGAGCTGGCTCCACATGACCTCCTTGGTCATGCGCACGCCCCACGGGCTGTTGGCGGCGATGAGCGCCGCGGTCTCGAGGGCCGAGTCCAGGAGCTGGTCGTCCGGCACCACCCGGGTGACGAGGCCGACCTTGTCCGCCTCGGCGCTGTCGATGATCCGGCCGGTCAGCATGAGCTCCCAGGCCCGGGACGCCCCGATGAGCCGGGGCAGCATCCAGCTGACGCCGATGTCGCAGCCGGAGAGCCCGATGCGGACGAAGGCGACGTTGAACTTGGCCGACTCGGCCGCGATGCGCACGTCGGAGCCGAGGGCCAGCGCCAGCCCGCCGCCGGCGGCCGCCCCGTTCACCGCCGCGATCACCGGCTGGTGGAGGCTGCGCAGGTGCGGGATGAGCGAGGCGATGTGCTGCTGGGTGGCGAAGCCGCCGCCGACCGGCCCGCGGCCCTCGCTGTCGGGCGCCGCGCCGTAGCCCGCGAGGTCCAGACCAGCGCAGAACCCGCGTCCCGCCCCCGTGATCACGATGGCGCGGCAGGTGCGGTCGCGACCGGCCTCGTCGAGCGCCTCGTGCAGCGCGCTCACCAGCTCCACGTTCATGGCGTTGAGCTTCTCGGGCCGGTTCAGGGTGAGCTGGACGACGCCCTCGGCCGGGCGGTCCACGAGCACGGTGGTCGACATGCGTCGAGCCTGGCACAGGCCGTACGGTCAGCCGCGCGATGGCCGTGCTGAACGTCCCCGAGGAGCTCAACCTCGCCGCCGCCCACGAGGCGGTGGCCGCCGCCGTCCCCGACAGGGAGTGCCTGGTGTGGCGGGACCGGCGGCTCACCTGGGCCGAGGTCACGGACCGCACCCGCCGCCTCGCCGCCGTCCTCGCCGAAGCGGGTCTGGGGGTGCACCGCGCCCTCGCCGACTGCGAGCCGTGGGAGTCACCCCACGACCACGTCGCCCTCTACCTCCACAACGGCAACGAGTACCTCGAGGGGATGCTCGGCGCCGCGAAGGCTCGGGCCGCCGCGGTGAACGTCAACTACCGGTACGTCGCCGAGGAGCTCCGCTACGTGCTCGCCGACAGCGGGGCCCGGGCCATCCTCTTCCACAGCGCGTTCGCGCCCACCCTGGCGGCGGTCCGGGACGACCTGCCGCAGCTCGAGCTGCTCCTCCAGGTCGACGACGGCAGCGGCGAGGCCCTCCTCCCCGGCGCCCGCTGGTACGAGGACGCCCTCGCGGCCGCCGCGCCCCTCGAGCCCGCGGGCCTCTCCCCCGACGACCTGTACATCCTCTACACGGGTGGCACCACCGGCCGGCCGAAGGGCGTGCTCTGGCGCCAGGCCGACTTCCTCGCCGCCTGCCTCGGGCTGGCGAAGACCACCGACGAGCTCGTGACGGCCGCGCCCCGGTCCCGCCTCCGGGTGCTCGCGGCACCCCCGTTCATGCACGGCGCGGCGCACTGGAACGTCCTGTCGGCCTGGCTGGCCGGCGGCACGGTCGTGATCCAGGACGATCCCGTCCGGCTCGACCCCCGGGACCTGCTCGACACGGTGGCGCGAGAGCGGGTGAGCTCGCTCCTCATCGTGGGCGACGCCTTCGCCCGGCCGCTCGTGGACGAGCTGCGCTCGGGGTCCCGCGACCTCACCGGGCTGCGCTTCCTGATGACCGGGGGTGCGGTGCTCTCCGCGTCGGTGAAGGCCGAGCTCCTCGAGCTCCTCCCGGACGTCCGGATCGTGGACGTCCTCGGCTCCTCCGAGACCGGCCGCCAGGGGGTCCACAAGGCGGATCGGGCCACCGGGGCCACCACGGGGCGCTTCGACCCCTCCCCCACGAGCGCCGTCGTGTCCGAGGACCGCACGCGGATCCTGTCTCCGGGCGACCAGGAGCTCGGCTGGCTGACCCAGACCGGTCGGGTGCCGCTCGGCTACCTCGGCGACCCGGAGAAGACCCAGGCCACCTTCCCGGTCATCGACGGCCGGCGCCACGCGGTCCCCGGGGACCGGGCGCGGGTCCTCGCCGACGGCAGCATCGAGCTCCACGGCCGGGACTCGGTCACCATCAACACCGGCGGCGAGAAGGTCTTCGCCGAGGAGGTCGAGGTGGGCGTGAAGGCGCACCCGGCCGTGTTCGACTGCCTCGTCGTGGGCCGGCCCTCGGAGCGGTGGGGTCAGGAGGTGGTCGCCGTCTGCCAGGCTCGACCCGGGGTGGACCGGCCGAGCGACGACGAGCTCCGCGCCACCTGTCGCGCCCACCTGGCCGGGTACAAGGTCCCCAAGGCGTTCATCTGGGTCGAGCGCGTCGAGCGCAGCCCCAGCGGGAAGCCGGACTACCGCTGGGCCGCCGCCCGCGCCCTCGCATCCGACAGAGGGCGGGCCGCCCATTTGGCCCCCGCCGGAGGGCCCCCGTAGCGTCGACCCGCCATGCCGCGGCGCTCCGTCACACCTCCCTACGCGCTCGATCTGCGCCGCTCGATGCGCCTGCTGCGCCTCGGCAAGCACGACCCGACGATCGACGTGCGCCCCGGTGCGGTCAGCGTGGCGATGAACACCCCGCTCGGCCCCGCCGCGCTGCGGGCCGTCGAGTCCGGCGACCAGCTGGACGTCGAGGCCTGGGGCGACGGCGCCGACTGGGCCCTCGAGCACGCCCCCGGGCTGCTCGGCTGCGAGGACGACCACACCGACTTCGCGCCAGAGCACCCGCTGGTGCGCCGCCTCCACCGCGAGGCGCCGGGCCTCCACCTGCCCCGCTCGCTCCGGGTCCTCGACGCGCTCGTGCCCGCGGTGCTCAGCCAGCGGGTCACGGGCTTCGAGGCGAAGCGGGCCTTCCGGCTCCTGGTGGAGCGCTGGGGCGAGCCGGCGCCCGGCCCGACCGGCCTGCTGCGGGTCCCCTCCCCCGACGTCATCAGCGAGATCGCCTACTACGACCTCCATGTCATCGGCGTCGAGAAGAAGCGGGCCGACGCCCTCAAGCGGGTGAGCGCGCACGCCAGCCGCCTCGAGCAGCTCGTGGAGCGGGCCCCCGGGGAGCTGCGGGCCCGGCTCGAGGCGATGGCCGGGATCGGTGAGTGGACCTCGGCGGAGGTGGCGCGCGTGGTGCTGGCGGACGCGGACGCCGTCAGCGTCGGCGACTTCCACCTGAAGCACCTCGTCGCCTGGGCGCTGGCCAGCGAGCCCCGGGGCACCGACGAGCGGATGCTCGAGCTCCTCGAGCCGTACCGGGGGCACCGGGGCCGGGTCTGCACCCTCCTCGAGTCCTCCGGGATCACGGCGCCCCGCTTCGGGCCCCGCCAGGCGATCCAGCCGATCAGCGAGCGCTGACCGCGCCGACCCGGCCGGTCAGTCGTCCTTCAGCGCGACCGCGTTCGGGGTGACGTGCATGGCGGGCTCGAAGGCGGCCGCCTCGACCTCGCGGGCGTCGCCGCCGAGGGACGCCCGCAGCTGGGCGCGGCAGTCGTCGCACGGCCCGTAGAAGCGGGCCTCGACGTCCGACCGGCAGCGCGGGCAGGTGAAGGTCATGTCCGAGAGCATCGCGCGGCGCCGATAGGTTCCGGGGCCATGCCTGACGCTGATGCTCGACGCCCTCGCCCGTGGCGCGCCCACTGGCCGGCGCTCGTGCTCGCGCTCGCCGCTGCGGCGGTGGCCCTGTGGGCCAAGGCGACCCTGTTCCCCGCCCTGTCGTGGAACCGCGACGAGCCCGTCTACCTCTGGCAGACCGAGCTCCTCCGCGACGGGCGCCTGGCCGCGCCCGACGGCGGGTTCCCCGCCCTGTTCCACCCCTGGCTCGGCGTGGCGCAGGACGGGATGCTGTTCACCCAGTACACGCTGGGGTGGCCGCTCGTCCTCCTCGCGGCCCGCGTGCTGACCGGCACGGCCACGACCGCCCTCCCGCTGTCGGCCGCGCTCGCCGTCGTGGGCACCTACGCGCTCGCCTTCGAGCTCGTCGACCGCCGCCGGGTGGCCGCCGTGGCCGGCGCGCTCGTCGTCGCGTCGCCGATCCTCGCCATCCAGGGCGGCGTGCACCTCAGCTACCTCTTCACCCTCGGGCTCGGCCTGGGGGCCGGCACCCTGCTCCTCCGGGGCCTGCGCCTCGAGCGCTGGGGTCCCGTCGCCGGCGCCGGGGCCCTCGTGGGGTGGATCTTCCTCACCCGTCCCTACGACGCCCTCCTCTGGGCGGCGGCCTTCGGGGGGTACGCGCTCGTCGTCCACCGGGCCCGCTGGCGCTGGGTGCTGGGACGGGCGCTCGTCGCCGGACTCGCCGCGGCGCCGTTCGTCGTCGTCGCGCTCCTCCACAACCGGCACCTCACCGGCTCGCCGCTCACGTTCCCGATGACGGCGAAGGACCCGCTCGACACGTTCGGCTTCGGGGATCGGCGCCTCATGCCGGACTTCCCCGAGGTGCGCTACGGGCCCCGGACGGCGCTGCGGGCGAGTCTGAAGAACGCGGTGCTCCTCCCCTGGTTCCTCGTGGGGAGCTACCTCGGGGCGGTGCTCGCGGCCCTCGGGCTCTGGCAGGGCCGGCGGGAGCGCCCGACCCTCGCCCTGGTCCTCGTCGCCGCGGTGTTCCCGGCCGGCTACGTCGTGTTCTGGGGGAACCACCTGTCCTCGGAGGCCAGCCGCATCTCCGGTCCGATCTACCTGATCCCCCTCTTCGCCCCCATCTGCATCCTCATGGCGCAGGTGCTCGTTCGCTGGTGGGAGGAGCGCCGGGCGCTGGCGTGGGCGGCCGCCGGCGCGCTCGTCGTGGTGACCGTGCCGCTCGCCTGGAACCGCTTCGACGTGAACCGCCGGATCAGCGAGCGCCAGGCGGCCTGGCGCGACAGCGTCGAGGCGATCGACGACGAGGCCGTGATCCTCGTGGCCGACACCGCCTACCTGATGTACGCCAACCCGTGGAGCAGCAACCCGCCCGACCTCGACGGTCGGCTGCTCTACGCCGCGTACACCCACCCGGACGTCCTCGCGCTGGTGGCCGAGCACCCGGAGCGGGTGGCCTACGTGCAGCGCGCCTCCATCCCCACCCAGGAGATGGGGCCCCGCGAGGACCCCCGCGACCTGACGGTGGCGCTGGACCCCGTCGAGGTCGTCGCCGGGCCCGGGCTCGAGCTCGCCCCCGCGATCCACCCCCCGGCGGGCGCCGCCCACGTGCACCTCTGGGTGGTCACCGGCGCCGACTCGCAGGAGTGGACGGGCTCCGCCGGTGGCGCACCGCCGAGCGTGCGCGTCGGCCCCGGCGGCCTCGCGCTCGACGACCAGGGATTCGTCACCGTGCTCCTCGGCTGGGGCGCGTCCCCGGACGAGGCGGCGCGACCCCAGGTCCGCTGGCGCTTCCCCTACCGGGCCGACGCCGAGCGCGTCGAGGTGCTCACCCCGGGACTGGCCCAGCGCCACGTGCAGCTCAGCGAGGACTTCGCCGAGTGGCGGCACGCCTTCGAGCTCCCCGAGCTCGAGGTGACCGTCAGCCGCTGAGGGCGCGCCGGGCGCCGCGGGCCACCACGACGTCCCGGGCCACCGCGGCCAGGAGGACGAGCACGGCCAGCCAGGCGAGGGTCGGGCGGTCGAGGGCCTCCGCCCCGAGGAGCGCTGCGCCGGCGACCACGGCGCTGGCCAGGCGCCCCCACCACCCGAGGGCGGCGAGCAGTGACGCCGGGACCGCCAGCACCAGCAGGTCGAGCGGCGCCACCACCGCCCCGACGACGGCGACCACCGCCACCGGCAGCAGCGCCGCAGCGCGACGGTCCAGGGCCGCCGGCTCGCCCCAGGCGAGCCGGGGGGTGTCCGCCAGATCAGCGGCCTGCCGACCCCGGGTGCGGGCGACCATGACCAGGGCGAGGACCACGGTCACCGCGCTGACCGCCAGCCCCCAGGACACCCAGCGCTGCGGCGTCCAGCGGGCGGTGATGCGCACCGGCCCGTCCCCATCGGGGGTGATCATCCATCCGTTGGCGAAGCCGTCCACCAGCTGACCGGGACCGGCCGTCCCGCCGTCGACCGCGATGACCCAGCCCTCGCTCCGGCTCTCACCGAGCACGAACCAGAAGGGCGCGCCGCCGGCCTCGACGGTGGCGGAGACGTGCTGGTCGCCCCGGCTGGTCACCTCGAGCGCGGGCCCGGCGCCGCCCCCGCCCCGGGCCGCCAGGTTCGCGGGACCGCCGCCAGGGGCCGAGGAGAGCACGACTCGGTCGACGTCGAGCCCCGAGTCGCGGCCCGACCGGGCCTCGACGAGCAGCTCGCCGGCGTCCGCCGACACGGGTGCGCAGGCCTCCAGCAGGACGGCGCCGTCTCGCTCGCCCACCGCGCGGAGCGCGACCGGCTGGCCGCCGACCTCGAGGAGGTCGGTCCGGCAGCCCTCCCCCGCCGCGTCGAGGGGCCCCGAGCGCGGCCGGGCCAGCACCGTCACGCCGAAGCTCCGCGCCGCCGGGAGGGTCACGGCTCGCACCAGCCGCGCCTCCTCGTCGAGCCGACCGGGCACGCCGGTGCGCAGCCGGGACATGACCAGGTCGAGCGCGGGGTCGACCGAGGGCCCGACCCGGCCGAGCAGGTCCTCCGGCAGGCGGACGACCTCGAGGATGCGCCCGGCGCCGGCGGTGACCTCTCGGAGGCCCACCGGCGCCGGTGCGCCCTCGGACACGGCGGCGATCTCGACGACGAGCTCCTGCACCGACCCGCCCGGGACCGGCACCGCGACCTCGGGGTGCCCGGGCTCGACCGGGACCTCGACGGGCGCGGCGCCGTCCAGCGCCACCCGCAGCGCGGTGATGGCGCGCGCCCCGGGCGCGGCCTCGGTCACGGCGATCTCCACGGCCTCGGCCGCGACCGGCGCGTCGTAGCGGACGGTCAGGCGCTGGCCCACCACGCCCGGTCCGCTCACCCGCCAGCTCGTGGTGGGGTCGCCGTCGACCGCGCGGGCGGCGCGGTCCTCCGGTGCGCCCGCGCCCCGCCCGCCGGTGCCGTGGACCGTGCCACCCCGGTGCACGGCGACGGTCCGCGCCTCGTCGCCCCGGTCGGGGAAGAGGTCCAGGCGGAAGTCGTAGCCCGATGGCTCCTCGGCCACCTCGCCCGCCTGCTCGGTGGGCCCCTTCGTGTCGCCGAGGGCGTAGAACCAGGTCTGGATGCGCCGCCGGTTGCTGTCGGTGACGACGAGGTCCGCGCCGGCGTCGAGCGCCGCCGCGAGGGCTGCGTCGTCGAGCGCCGCGCTGTAGCGGACGACCTGTCGGCCGTCGAGGAGCCCGGCGGCTGCCGCGTCCACGATCCCGTCGCCGTCGCCCGCCAGCACCACGCCGCCGTCCGCGCTCGCGGTGCGGACGATGGGCTGCGGGTCCGCGACGTCGTAGAGCCCGACCGCCGGCTGCCCGGGGGCGCTCCCCTCGTCGTCCCCGAAGCTCTCCCCGGCGTCCAGACCGTCGGGGAGCGGGTCGAGCAGATCCCACACGGTCTCGATCGGCGGGGTGTCGAAGCGGCCTGACTGCTCGAGATCGCCTCGCACGACGACGGTGCCGACCCCGAGGAGCCGGGCCACCGCGGGCAGCGCCGCGGGCTCGGCGATTCGGAGCTGGAGGCGCCGGTCGAAGGCGTCGAGCAGGTTCGCGGTGGCCGGGGTGCCCTCGGGGAGGACCTCGCGGGCGAGGAAGGGGCGATCGACGAGCGCCGGGGTGAGGGGCGTGATGGTGGTCCCCCACCGGTAGGCCGCGAACGCGGAGCCGGGGATCTCGAGGATCCGGGTCTCCGGTCCCTGCGCCTCGAGCGCCACCGCCGCGTCCACCCAGTGGGCGGGCAGTGACTCGTCCCGGAGCATGCCCTCGGTGAGGGTGCCGTGCCGGGCGACCGGGAGCAGGGTCCCGGCGAGCAGCAGGCCGACCGCGCCGAGCACCACCGGCCGCCAGCGGGTGCGGGGCAGGGCGCCGATCGCCCCGCCGAGGAGGCCGGCCAGGCCGAGGAGGACCACCGGCACCGCGCGCGGCGTGTTGCGCAGCGCGAGGCCGATCGAGGTCGTGTCGCTCAGGCGGAGCCAGGCCCGGGCCCACAGGGAGCCGTCGCCCACCGGCCAGGCGCCGACGGCGACGACGGTGCCCGCGACGACGAGGAGCCCGTAGTAGGCCCGGTGGCCCCACCGCACGAGGAGCCCGCCGCCGACGGCGATCCCGGTGAGGAGCAGCCCCGCCGCGATCACGACGCGGTCCTCGGCGTACGCCTGGGCCTGGTCGAGGGACCACCCGACCTCGTCTCGTCCGTAGAAGAACCAGTTGCCGAGGCCGCGCAGCACCTCGGGGGGCGACGACCATTCCGCCACCGTCCGAGCGTTCTCGGTCAGCTGGAGCACGGGCAGGCCGTAGCGCCCCTGGAGCCACAGGCCGACCGCCCACCAGGTGCAGACCCCGGCGGCGAGGACGAGGAGACGGCCCGCGGCGGCGAGCACGGCCGGGGCGCCGCGCCGGCGGACCAGCTCGAGCAGGACCCAGATCAGGGGGGCGAGACCGACGAGGAGGAGCGAGGACGCGTTCACCCCGCCTGCGCCCACCAGCACGAGCGCGGCGATCGCCGGGGCCCGCCAGCCCCCTTCGCGCGTGGCTCGCATGGTGAGGCCCACCAGCCACGGCAGCACGGCCCACGGCAGCAGCAGCACCGACATCCGAGCGGTGAAGGCCAGCTGGTACGGGCTGAGCCCGTAGACGAGGGCACCGACGACGGCACCGGTGCGCCCGGTGCCCGTCCGGGCGAGGAGCCAGCGCGCGCCGAGGAGGGCGACGAGCGTGAGGGTCCCCCACCAGAGGCGCTGGGCCAGCCAGTCGGGGCAGCCGAGGCGGTCGAGCAGCCAGAACCAGGGCGCCGTGGGGACCAGGTAGCCGAGGCCCTGGTGGGGCACCGTCCCCGCCCCGACCTGCGGATCCCACAGGTCGGTGGCTCGAGCGAGCGCGGCGCCGGGATCGACGAGCAGGTCCAACCGGGAGTCGGCGCTCACCCGTCCCGGAGCGCTCAGGAGGTGCGGCGCGTAGGCGACGGCGACCAGCCCGGCCGACTCCGTGAGGGTCCGTTGGCGCACGGGCGGTCACCGTAGCGGTGCGACCCCGCCCGACGGTTCCACTCCGGCGCGAGGTCCACCCGTAGAATGTCGCGTCCCACGGAATCCACCGCCGCAGCTCGAGGGAGCACCAACCGCACCGTGTCGAACAACGATCCTTCTCTCACCGCGCCCCCCGGGGACGTGGTCGTCATCGGTGCCGGTCCCGCAGGGCTGACCGCGGCCTACGAGCTCGGGAAGCGCGGCGGCACCGCCACGGTGCTCGAAGCCGACGAGGTCGTGGGCGGCATCAGCCGCACGGTCGTGGCCGACGGGTACCGGTTCGACATCGGCGGCCACCGGTTCTTCACCAAGGTCCCCGAGGTGGAGGCGCTCTGGCACGAGATCCTCCCCGACGAGGACTTCATGCTGCGCCCCCGCAGCAGCCGCATCTACTACCAGGGCAAGTTCTACGACTACCCGATCAAGGTCCTGAACGCCCTCAAGAACCTCGGTCCGATCGAGGCCGTGCGCTGCATGCTCTCGTTCCTCTGGGTGCGCATCCGGCCGCCGAAGGACCTGAGCACCCTCGAGGGCTACATCGCCAGCAACTACGGCTGGCGGCTCTACGAGCACTTCTTCAAGACCTACAGCACCAAGGTGTGGGGCGTCCCGCCGTCCGAGATGTCGGCCGACTGGGGGGCCCAGCGCATCAAGGGCATGTCGCTCTGGGACGCCGTCTGGGAGCCCATCCGCTCCAAGATCGCCGGCCGGCGCGACCGCTCGAAGCAGGTGACCAGCCTGATCGAGCAGTTCCAGTACCCGAAGTACGGCCCCGGGATGATGTGGGAGCGCTGCCACGAGCTCGTCGAGGCCCAGGGCTCGAAGGTCCAGTTCCGGGCCGAGGTCGTCCGGGTCGCCCACGAGGGCGGGCGGGCCACGTCGGTCACCTACCGCGACGCGACAGGCGCCGAGACCACGCTCCCGGCCGACCACGTCATCTCGTCGATGCCCTTCCCGGCGCTGCTCCGGGCCATGGACCCGCCGCCGCCCGCCGAGGTGCTGCAGGCCGCCGACGACCTCCACTTCCGGGACTTCCTCTCCGTGGCGCTCGTCGTCCCGGAGGACAAGGTCGCCTGGACCGACAACTGGATCTACATCCACGACCCGGGCGTGAAGACGATGCGGGTCCAGAACTTCGGCTCGTGGTCCCCCTACCTCGTGAAGGACGGGCGCAACGTGCTCGGCCTCGAGTACACGGTCGAGGAGGGTGACGAGTGGTGGACGGCGCCGGACGAGGAGCTGATCCGCAAGGGCACCCAGGAGCTGGCCCGGCTCGGCCTCATGGACGAGTCCGACGTGGAGGCGGGCTACGTGGTGCGGATGCCGAAGGCGTACCCGACCTACGACGAGGACTACAAGGACAACGTCGCCGTCCTCCGGGCCTGGCTCGAGGCGAACGCCCCGAACGTGCACCCCATCGGCCGGAACGGCATGCACCGGTACAACAACCAGGACCACTCGATGTACACGGCCATGCTCACCGTGGAGAACCTCTACGGCGCCTCCCACGACATCTGGGAGGTCAACGTCGAGGAGGAGTACCACGAGGAGGCCAAGGGCTCGGGGGCGCCGTCCGGCACCGGGCGCGACGCGCCGATCCTCCCGAAGCGCCCGTGAGCTGACCGTGCGGCTGGGCACGCGTGGGGGGCTGGCCGTCGCGGCGGTGCTCGGCGTCGCCGCCCTCCTGCGCCTCGCCTGGGTCGTCGGCGCCCAGTGGGAGGACCCGCTGGTCGGCGACGCCATCTACTACTCGGCCCAGGCGGAGGTCCTCGCGGAGGGTCGCGGGTTCGAGCACCCGTACACCGGAGAGGCGGCGGCCGACCACCCGCCGCTCACCCCCGTCGTGTTCGCGCCGGCGTCGTGGCTCGATCCGCTGCTGCCCGGCGACGTCATCCAGGCCCAGCGCCTGCTCGGCGCGGCGCTCGGGGTCGTGGCGGTCTGGGCGCTCGGGCTCCTCGCCCGCGAGGTCGGCGGGGACCGGACCGCCCTCGTCGCCATGGCGATCGCCGCCGTCTACCCCGGCCTCTGGATCAACGACGGGCTGATCATGTCGGAGACGCCGACCGCCGTCGTCACCGCGCTGCTCCTCTGGGTGCTCATCCGCTGGAGCCGCGGCTCGAGCCCCGCCTGGCTGGTCGGGCTCGTCGGCGGGGTCGCCACCCTCACCCGGGCCGAGCTGGCGCTGCTCGTGGCCCTCGCCGTGGTCCCGCTGGTGCTGCTGCGCCGCCCGATCCCGTGGCGGGACCTGGCCGTCGTCCCCCTCGTCGCGGCGCTGGTGCTGGCCCCCTGGACGCTGCGCAACCTCGCGCGCTTCGAGGAGCCCGTGCTGATCTCCACCAACGACGGGCTCACGCTGATCGGGGCCAACTGCGATCGCACCTACGGCGAGGGGCTCGGCTTCTGGGACCTGCGCTGCGCGCCGCCGATCGAGGGCGACCAGTCCGAGGTGTCCGCGGCCTACCGGGACCTGGCCTTCGACTACATCGCCGAGCACAAGGGCGAGCTCCCGAAGGTCGTCGCGGCCCGCATCGGGCGGGTCTGGTCGCTGTGGCGCCCCAACGACATGGTCTTCCTCAACCAAGGTGAGGACCGCGAGCCCGCGGCCTCTCGCCTCGCCCTCTGGGGCTACTGGGCGCTCGCCCCCGTCGCCGCCGCGGGCACCGTGCTCCTGTGGCGGCGCCGGGAGCGCGCCGTGGCCGGCATCCTCCTGTCGACGGCCGCGATGGTCACGCTGACCGCGGCGCTGTTCTACGGGATCGTGCGCTTCCGCCTGCCGGCGGAGGTGGCGATGGTCGCCGTGGCCGCCGTCGCCGTCGAGCACCTGCTCAGCCGGCGTCGATCGGCGCCGGCTGACCCGTCAGCTGCGGGATGAGCCAGCGCCAGATGACGAGGGCGCCCTCGTCGGTCAGGTGCACCCCGTCGTAGCGGAGGGTCTCGCCATCGGGGGTGCCGCAGATGCGCTCGCCGTACTCGATCACCGTCGCGTCGAGGCGGGCCGCCACCGCCCGGAGGATCTCGTTGTAGCGCTCCACGCGCCCCGGCTCGCCGCGGACCGGCGCCGCGTCGGGGTCGTCGCTCGTGGGGTGGAAGCACGGGGCGGTCATCACGAAGAGCTGGCGGTCGGCCAGCGGGGCGAGCCAGTGCTCGAGCCCGGACTCCACGGCCTCGTCCCACTCGGGGCTGCCGAAGGCCACGAGCTCCCCGTCGATCTCGTGGTCGAGGACCTCCCAGGCGCCGCCGAGGAACACGACCGTGCGGGCCTCGATGTCGTCGGCGGTGCCGATCCACCGCGCTCGCTCGGGCTCGCAGTCCACCGGGAAGCGCCGCGGCCCGTTCCGCGGCGTGCCCGCGGTGGTGCCGCACCCGATCTTCGCGACGCTGCGCACCGAGGCGCCGTACTGGTCGGCGACGATGGAGGACTTGCCGAGCAGGAAGGCCTGCGAGTCGCCGACCAGGAGGACGCGCAGGGGCAGGCGGCTCGGGTCGAGCTCCAGGGTCTCCAGGACGCGGTCCAGGAGCCAGCGCCCGGCGTGGATGCCGCCGTCGCCCTCGAAGAGGACGCCGTCGGGCCGCAGGACGGTGCCGTCGTGCTCCTCGCGGCACTCCCCGGCCGGGCAGGTCCACTCGGCGAGGTCGAGCAGGCGCGCCGCCGGGTGGTCCTCGGCGGCGGCGCGGTACACGGCGTTGAGGCAGTCGACCCGGTCGTCGAAGTCCCGCGCCGTGGCCACGTAGGGCGTGGTGGCCACGTACACCGGGATGTCGCCGAGCACCTCCAGCGCGGCGTCCACCTCGCTGCGGTAGTACGCGTCGAACGTCGGGTCGCAGGGGTGCCGCGCCGCGCCCTCGACCTGCCGGTCGCCGATGCCGCCCCAGGCGAGGAACAGGATCGCCGCGTCGGGGTCCGTCTCGGTGAGGAGCTGCCCCCACCGCTCGGGCCAGGCGTCGCAGTCGGGCGGGTCCGCGATGAACGAGCCGTCCGGGGTGCTCACCCCGTCCCCGGCGCGGGCGATGCCGCAGCCGATGGTGCCGCCGGGCACCAGCTCGACCCCCAGCTCGCCTGCGGCCACCTGCATCCCCTCGGCCAGCAGCGCGGCCCCGGAGTCCCCGACGAGCAGCACGCGGGGCTTGCCCGTCTTCGGCTCGAGCAGCGACCCCAGCTCGTCGATGGCCTGCTGGTCGACCCGCCGCTCGCCCTCGCCGGTCCCCACGACGACGACGCCAGCGGTCACCGCGAACGCCAGGGCCATCGCCGGGGCCGCCCGGCGGCCGAGCCGCCCCTGGCGCACCGGTCGCTCCACCAGGCGCAGCGACAGCTCCGCCACCCCTAGGCTCACCGCCAGGCGGACCGCGGTCAGCGCCCAGCCGTCGAGGCCGGTGCGGTCCTCGTCGAGCACCACGTACACCGGCCAGTGCCAGAGGTACAGGCCGTAGCTGATGGTGCCGAGGTGGGTCAGCGGCGCCGTCTCGAGGACCCGCCGGAGGCCCAGGGCGCGGGGCCCCGTGACCGCGGCGATCAGCACGGCCGCCGAGACGCCGAGGAGCGGGAACCCCCACCGGTACAGCCACGGATCGGTGCCCGCCGCGGTGACCCAGGCGACGGCCAGCACCGCCAGCGCCGGGAGCGCCGCACCCGCCAGCGCCCGCTCCGCCGGCTCGCTCGGCGCCCGCCGCCGACCGGCGAGCAGGAGCGCCGCCACCGCCCCGTAGAGGATCGCGGCGAGGCGGGTGTCCGTGCCGTAGTAGGCCCGGTTCGTGCCGCCGCCGGGCTCGTAGGCGAGGACGAGCGCGGTCACGGACGCGACGATGAGCCCGCCGGTGACCGCACCGAGGGCCCACCGTCGTCCCCGGGCCACGAGCAGGGTGCCCGCCACCACGAGCGGCCAGAGCACGTAGAACTGCTCCTCGATGGCCAGGCTCCACGTGTGCTCGAGCGGCGACGGCTCCGCGTAGGCCGCCCAGTAGTCGCTGCCCGCGTCGATGGCCACCCAGTTCGCGACGTAGAAGAGCGTGCCGAGGGCGTCGCGGCGCAGGTCGGCGAGCCCCGCCGGTGACATCTCGATGGCGCCGTACGCCACGACGGCCACCAGGACCACGAGGAGGGCGGGCAGGAGCCGCCGGAACCGCCGGCCCCAGAACGCCGCGAGATCGACCCGACCGGTCCCCTCCCGCTCCAGGAGGAGCAGCGAGGTGATGAGGAAGCCCGAGAGGACGAAGAAGAGGTCGACCCCGAGGAACCCGCCGGTCAGGTGGCCGGCGTGGAAGAGCAGCACCCCAGCCACGGCCAGCCCCCGCAGCCCGTCGAGCGCCGGGATGTGGCGCAGGGTCGGCCGCTCGCCGCGTGCGTGGCGCGGCTCGGTGCGCGCGGGCGACGGGGCGGCGGACCGGTCCGGCATGCGGCGCTCAGCGTACGGGGCGGCGAGTGCCGCGACCCCGTCGCAGGACCCGGTCCCGCAGGCCCCACCACGTGACCATCCGGAGGGCCTCGAGGATGATCGACCCGGACATCTTCGAGTCGCCGACCGTGCGCTCGCCGAAGCGGATCGGGACCTCGACGATCCGGCCGCCGGATCGGCGCGTGCGGTACGTCATCTCGATCTGGAAGCCGTACCCGTCGGCCCGCACCTCGTCCATCGCGAGCTGCTCGATCTGGCTGGCTCGGTAGGCCCGGTACCCGGCGGTGGAGTCGGCCACGCCGAGGCCCAGCACCATCGAGGCGTACCGGTTCCCCCAGCGGGACAGGAGCCGTCGGTGCAGGGCCCAGTCGGGGATCGCCCCGCCCGGCACGTAGCGGGAGCCGATCACCAGATCGGCCTCGCCCGCCTCGATCGGCTCGATGAGCCGGGCGAGGTCGGCCGGGTCGTGCTGGAGGTCGGCGTCCATCTCCATGAGGATGGGAGCGCCGCGCTCGAGCCCCCAGCGGAAGCCCGCCCGGTACGCGTCGCCGAGACCCGCCTTCGCGGACCGACGCAGGACGGACACGCCGCCGAGCTCCCGCCCCGCGGCCTCGGCGAGGTTGGCCGTGCCGTCGGGGCTGCCGTCGTCGACGACGAGGACCTCGCCGTCGGGAAGCGCGGCCCGGACGCGCTCGAGCACCCGCACGACGTTCCCCGCCTCCTGGTAGGTCGGGATGACGACGAGGGCGCGCACGCCTAGTAGGGCCAGGTCTCGCCGTCGTGCCGCAGCAGGCGCGCCACCGGGCGCAGCTTGGCGACGATGGCCACCTTCACGAGCACGTTGCGGACGAACCACGGGAGGTCCGCCAGGTGCTGCACGACCTTGCGGGCCCGGTCGCGGGCGCTGAGGCGTCGCCGCCGGTACTCGGTGAGGCTGCCGGAGCGGCCCAGGTACTCGAAGCGGTCGTCGACGGCGAGGGTGACGGCGAGCGCGGCGGTGACGCCCACGGAGGAGAAGCTGTCGTGCACGAGCAGGCGACCGCCCTCGCGGACCTTCGCCCCCCACTGCACGATGTCGTCCCGGGCGGGGCGGAACCGGTGGGCGCCGTCGATGTAGAGCACGTCGATGTCGCCGGGGACCTCGTCCAGGGCGTCGCTCGAGAAGCGGCGCACGTGGCGGACGCGCTCGCCCACACCGGCCGCCTCGAGGTTGGCGTGGAAGACCTCGTGGTCCTGATCGGCCTCGTCCTCGTAGCCGTGGATCTCCTGCGGACCGCGGTCGTTGCCGGCGTGCGGGTCGATGGCGACCAGCTCCACGCCCTCCGCCGCGGCCAGCCCCATCATCACGGTGGAGCGGCCCCGGAACGAGCCGATCTCGACGATCCGGCCGCCGGCGGGGACGCTGCGGGCGGCGGTCCAGAGGCGGACCGCCTGCGCCTCGGTCAACCACCCCTCGATGTCAGCGATGGCGGCGAGGGCGTCGGGTGCGGCGAGGGGCATCAGCGGTCCTGGGGTGGGGCGGCGGCGAGCGGGGTTGCTCGCCCCGACAACCCGCGAGTTCTAGCATCTCCCGGGCCGAATCCCGCGCCTCGGCCACCCGCTCCGTGACCGCCTCCTCCGCACCCCAGCAACCCAAGATCGGTGACCTCGCGGCGGCAGCCGGGATCGAACGCGTGCACATCCTCGCCTGGCGGGATCTGGACGACCCGGAGGCAGGCGGCTCGGAGCTGCACATCCACGAGGTCGCCCAGCGCTGGGCCGCCGCGGGCCTCAAGGTCACGATGCGCACGTCGTACGCCGCGGGGCGGGCCCCGGAGGTGGTCCGCGACGGCTACCGGGTGATCCGCCGGGCCGGCCGGTACCTCGTGTTCCCCCGGGCCGTGCTGAGCGAGCGCCTCGGGCGCCACGGCCCGAGCGACGCGCTCGTGGAGATCTGGAACGGCGTGCCCTTCCTCTCGCCGCTCTGGTACCCCGGGCGCCGCCTCGTGCTGCTCCACCACGTGCACGGCGAGATGTTCCGGATGGTCCTGCCGCCCCGGCTCGGCCGCATCGGGGAGCTCCTCGAGCGCCGCGTGGCGCCGCCCTTCTACCGCCGGACGACCGTCGCCACGCTCTCCGAGTCCTCCCGTCGGGAGATCCTCGAGTCCCTGCGCCTGCCGGCGGACCGGGTGGCCGTCGTCCCGCCCGGCATCGACGACCGGTACCGGGTGCCGCCCACCGTGCCCCGCAGCCGACACCCGCTCGTGGTCGCGGTCGGGCGGCTCGTCCCCGCCAAGCGGCACGACCTCCTGATCCGAGCCGCCGCCGAGGCCCGCCGGGAGGTCCCCGACCTGCAGCTGCGCATCATCGGGGAGGGCTACGAGCGCGAGGCGCTCGAGCGCCTCGTCGACGACCTCGGCGCGCACGGGTGGGTGGAGCTCGCTGGGCGGCTCACCGACGACGAGCTCGTCGCCGCCTACCAGGAGGCATGGGTGGTGGCCAGCGCGTCGAGCCACGAGGGCTGGGGGATGACGGTCACCGAGGCGGCGGCCTGCGGCACCCCCGCCGTCGTCACCGACATCGCCGGGCACGCGGACGCGGTCGACCCCGGGCGCTCCGGCGTCCTGTGCCCGCCCGAGGCGCTCGGGGCCGAGCTGGCCCGGGTGCTGGCCGACCCGGCGGAGCGCCGACGCCTCTCCGAGGGCGCGCTGGCCCGCGCCGCGCAGCTCAGCTGGGACGAGACCGCCCGTCGGCTCTTCGCGCTCCTCGCGGGCGACCCCCACCCCGCCCCGTGACGCCATGACCAGCCCGATCCGGGAGCGCTGGCGGCCCCGGCTGCCCCTCCTCGCCTACCTCGCCGTCTGCTACCTGCCCCTCGTCGTCCAGGAGCGGGGGTGGGTCAGCGCCGACACCAAGACCTACCTGTACCTCGACCCCGGGCGGCTGATGAGCCGGGCGTGGTCCATGTGGGACCCCGACGTGGGCCTCGGGACCGTGAGCCACCAGACGATCGGGTACCTCTGGCCGATGGGGCCCTGGTACTGGCTGATGGACGCGCTGTCGGTGCCGGACTGGCTCGCCCAGCGCCTCTGGTGGGGCACGCTCCTCGCGCTCGCCGGGATCGGCGCCGCGCAGCTGGTCCGCCGCATGGGGTGGCCGGCGACGGCGGCCTGGCCGGCCGCGTTCCTGTACGGCCTGACGCCCTACGTCCTCACCCACGTCGGACGGCTGTCCGGGGTCCTGCTCCCCTACGTGGGCCTGCCCTGGCTGATCCTGCTGGCGATGGCTGCCGTCCGATCGCGGGGCTGGCGCCACCCAGCGCTCTTCGCGCTCGTCGTCACCAGCGTGGGGAGCGTGAACCTCACCTCGCTCGTGCTGGTCGTCCTCGGCCCCCTCCTCTGGATGGCCTGGACCGCCGTCGCCGAGCGCACCCCGCTGCGGGAGGTCGTCGTCGCCGGCGCGCGCATCGCGGCGCTCACCGTCCCCGTGTGCCTCTGGTGGGCGGCCGGGCTCGCCGTCCAGGCCTCCCACGGTCTCGACATCATCCGGTACACGGAGACCGCCGAGGTGGTGGCGTCGACCTCCACCGCGTCGGAGGTGCTCCGGGGGCTCGGCTACTGGTTCTTCTACGGCGGCGATCAGCTGGAGCTCTGGGTCGCCTCGAGCGAGCCGTACACCCAGCGCCTCTGGCTCCTGGCCCTCACCTTCGCCCTCCCAGCGCTCGCCCTGCTCGCGGCCGGGGTGACCCGGGCCCGGCACCGGAGCTTCGCCGTCGGCCTCGTGGCCCTCGGCGTGGTCGTGGCCGTCGGGGCGCACGGGTGGCAGGACGCGCCGCCGCTCGGCTCGCTGATCCGAGCGGGCCTCGGCACCGAGCGAGGACTCGCGTTCCGCAGCCTCCCTCGGGCCACGCCCCTCGTCGCGCTCGGGCTGGCCATCCTCACGGGAGGGTTCGTCCACGCGCTCGGCCGGCACCGCGCCCGGCTCGGTCGCGCCCTCCAGATCGGCACGTGCGTCGCCGCCGTCCTCGCGCTGCTGCCGCTGTGGGACGGCGCGCTGATCAGCGAGTCCCTGCGCCGGCGCGGCGTGCCGGACTACTGGCTCGAGGCGGCGGAGGCGATCGACGAGGGCGACCGCTCCACGCGGGTCCTCGAGCTGCCGGGGACCGACTTCGCCGACTACCGCTGGGGGTCGACGGTGGACCCGATCACCCCGGGCCTCATCGACCGGCCCTACGTGGCCCGAGAGCACGTCCCGTTCGGCGGTGCCGCGTCGGCCGACCTCCTGAACGCCCTCGACCTGGCCCTCCAGGAGCGTCGTCTCACCGCCGAGGCCATCGCCCCGATCGCCCGCCTGCTGCGGGTCGGCGACATCGTGCTGCGCAACGACCTCCAGGTCGAGCGCTACAACATCGCCCGCCCGCGCCTCGTGTGGGCGCTCATCCAGGACGCGGCCGGCCTCGGTGCTGCCCAGGGCTTCGGGCCGCCCGCCGTCGAGGATCCCCACGTCCGCCGCCAGCTCCACGACGCGGCGCACTTCGAGCGAGCCCTCGGCCTCGAGGACCCGGCCTCGGTGGTGGTCGTCCCCGTCGAGGACCCCGCCACGATCGTGGCCACCAAGCCGGTCGCGGCGCCGCTCGTCGTCGCGGGAGACGGCACCGGCCTCGTCGACGCAGCCATGGCCGGGCTGCTCGACGGTCACGAGCTCGTCCGCTACAGCGCGGCGCTGACCGACGCCGCACTGCGCGACGAGCTCGAGGCGGGCGCGCGCCTGCTCCTCACCGACACCAACCGCCGGCGGGGGAACCGGTGGAGCACGGTCCGCCACACGCAGGGCTTCACGGAGCCCGAGGGCCACGAGCCCCTCGTCCACGACCCCACCGACAACCGGCTCCCGGTGTTCCCCGACGCCCCGGCCGGCGCCGCCACCGTGGCCGAGCACCGCGGCGGCATCACCGCTCGGGCCAGCACGTACGGCAACCCGATCGCGTTCGCCGGCGAGCTCCGCGCCACCAACGCCATCGACGGCGACCCTGCGACGGCCTGGGCCACCGGCGCCTTCGTGGACGCCCGCGGGGAGCGCCTGCGCATCGAGCTGGACGAGCCGGTCGAGACCGACCGGATCCGGCTGCTGCAGCCGGACGAGGCCCTGTCCAACCGCTGGCTGACCGAGGTCGACATCCGCATCGGCGACGGTCCGCCCCAGCGCGTCGTGCTCGACGAGTCGTCGCGCGCGGCTCCGGGCCAGCTCGTGGAGATCCCCCGCACCGCGCTCCGCTCGGTCGACATCGAGGTGGTCGCCGACTCAGCCGGCGACCGACCCCGCTACGGCCCGTTCGGCCCGGTCGGCTTCGCCGAGGTCTCGATCGGCGACGGGGCGGCGCCCACCGTGGACGAGGTGATCCGGCTCCCCCGCGACCTCCTCGGCCGGGCCGGCGCCGCGGCGTCGGATCTCCCCCTCGCCGTCCTCCTGACCCGGATCCGGCAGGACCCCACCGACATCACGCGCGGCGACGAGGAGCCGCGGATGGCGCGCGCGGTCGAGCTGCCGCACCGGCGGGAGCTCACGGTGGTCGGCACGGCCCGCCTCTCGGGGCGGGCGGTCCCCGCGCTCGTGGACGAGCTGCTCGGGCAGTCCGTCGCCGGCCTGCGCGTCGACGCCACCTCGACGCTCACCGGCTCCCTCCGCCACCGCCCGTCCGCCGCGCTGGACGGCGACCCCCGCACCTGGTGGGCCACCGAGGTCGACGCCACCGCCGGCGAGGCCCTGCTGGTGACCCTGCCGGGCCCCACCGACCTCGGGCAGCTCGAGCTCGTCCTCGTCGCCGACGGCGCCCACTCGGTGCCCACCGAGCTGGCGCTCACCGTCGACGGCGGCTCGGCCACCCGCATCCCGGTCCCGCCCGCCGACGCTGCGGTCGACGGGCGCATCACCGTCCCGGTCGACCTCCGCGGCGTGATCGGCACCGAGGTCCGCCTCGAGATCGCCCAGGTGGACCCCGTGACCTCGGTCGGCTGGGACTCAGGGGCGCCCGAGGCCCATCCCGTCGGCCTGGCCGAGCTGGGCCTCGACGCGGCCCGGCTCCCCGCACCCGCGCCGCAGGTCGACACGGGCTGCCGCACCGACCTCCTCGAGGTGGACGGCCGACCCGTGCCCGTCCGCATCAGCGGCGACACCGAGGCCGCGCTGCGCGGCGGCGGCCTGCGCGTGACGGGCTGCCAGCCGGTCGTGCTGGAGGCCGGGGACCACGACGTCCGGACCCGGCCGGGCACTGCCACCGGGCTCGACCTCGACCAGCTCGTCCTCGACGACGGGCTGATCGGCGCTCCCGCCGCGCACGCAGCGCCGGTGCGGGTCCTCGAGGAGGGACGGGCCCACCTGCGCGTCGAGGTCCCCGCCGGTGGGGCCAGCGAACCCACCTGGCTCGTCCTGGGCCAGAGCCTCAACGCGGGGTGGACGGCCACGGTCGACGGGCGCTCCCTCGGCGCTCCCGAGCTCGTCGACGGCTACGCCAACGGCTGGCGGCTCCCCACCACCGACGAGGCGCTCGTCATCGACCTGCGCTTCGCTCCCCAGCAGCGGGTCAACCTCGCGCTCGCCGTCTCCGCTGCGGCGGCGGCGCTGTGCCTCGTCCTGGCCGTCCGCGGCCGGCCGGCACCGGCGCGGGAGCCTGACGGCCCGGCGCTCGACGCCCCGGTGACCGCCGGCGGCCCCGCGCCGTGGCCGAGGGCCGCTGGCGCTGGGATCGCGGCCGGGGCCCTCGCCGCGCTCGTGCTCCCGGTTCCGGCGGCGCTCGCCTGCGCGCTGCTGGCCGTGGGCGCCGCCCGCTGGCGCCCGGCGGCGTGGGCGCTCGCCCTCGCCCCGGCGGTGCTCGGCGCGCTCACGCTGGCCTACGTGGTCGGCATGCAGGCCCGCGACAAGGTGCTGCCGGGCCTGGAGTGGCCCATCGAGCTCGAGCGGAGCCACTGGCCGGCGATGGCCGCCGTCGTCCTGCTGGTGGTCGGCCTCGTGGTCGCCGCTGCCCGCCGCGACGCTTCCTAGGATCGCCGCCGTGCCGAGAGCCATCGCCGCGCGCTCCGTGGTCCGGGACGGTCCCTGATGGACCGCCGCTTCGCGCGAGCCAGCGCCGCCGGCGCCGCGCTCGGGCTCCTCCTCTTCGCCTACCTCCTGACCCAGGGGACCTGGGCGCTGCTCGGGGCCGAGCCAGCCAGCGACTTCTACGACGCCCAGGCCGAGGCGTGGGTGGACGGGCGCTGGGACATCGACCCGGACGTGCTCGGGATCGAGCGCTTCGAGGCCCGGGGCCGGTCGTACATGTACCAGGGGCCCGTGCCCGCCCTGCTGCGCCTGCCCGTGGCGGCGCTCTCCGACGGCTTCACGGGGCGCCTGAGCCGCATCTCGATGCTCCTCGCCCTCACCGTGGCCAGCGCGTTCGTGACCCGCCTCCACTGGCAGGTCCGCACCGCGGTGCGGGGGCGCGCTCCCCTCTCCCGCGGCGAGCTCCTCGCCGCGGGCGCGGCCTCGTTCGCGGCGACGGGGGGCGGGGGGCTCCTCTACGTGGCGAGCCGGGCGTGGGTGTACCACGAGGCGGTGATGTGGGGGGTGGCGTTCACCATCGGCGCCCTCGACGCGCTCGTCAGCTGCACCACCCTCGGGCTCACCCGGCGCAGGATCGCCTGGGCGTCGCTCCTCGCCGCGCTCGCCGTGAGCTCACGGGTCTCCGTGGGCCTCGGGGCGGTCGCCGGTCTCGGCCTCCTCACGTGCGGGCAGGCCCTCCACTGGTGGGCGGGCAGGGCCGACGGCACCGCCCCGGGTCGTCCCGCCCTCCTCGACCGCCTGCGCTGGCTCGGCCCGGGAGCGAGCCCCACGGGCGCCCACCACGTGCCGGCGCTCGCCCTGGCCACGATCGCCCCGATGGCCGCGTACGCCGCCGCGAACTGGATCAAGTTCCGCAGCCTGTTCTCGGTGCCCTTCGCCCACCAGGGGATCAGCCTCGTCGACCCGATGCGCCAGGAGTTCCTCGCCGCCAACGACGGCGCGTTCTTCGGGCTGCAGTTCGTGCCCACCACCCTCGCCCAGTACCTGCGCCCTGACGCCGTGCGCCCGTCGCGGGCGTTCCCCTTCGTGGACCTCGCCCCGCCCGTCGAGCCGGTGGGCGACGTCACCTTCGACCTCATCGACTGGACCGGCAGCATCCCGAGCACGCTGCCCGCCCTCGTCCTCGCCGCGCTCGTCGGGGCCTGGGTGCTGATCCGTCCCCGGCGTGACCGCGGGGCGCCCGGCCGCGACGAAGGGGAGGACGTCGAGCGCACCGCCGCGTTGCGCGTCCCCGCCCTCGCCGCGCTGGCCGGCGGCCTCACGATCCTGCCCTTCGGCTACATCGCGCAGCGCTACGTGGCCGACGTCGTCCCGGTGGCCGTGCTCCTCGGGCTCGTCGGCCTCCAGGTCGTGCTCGGTGCCGCGCCGAGCCGCCGCCGTCAGGTCGCCCTCGGCGCGCTCGCGGTCACCGCGGCCGCGACCACCTGGGTCAACCTCGGGCTCGGGCTCCTCTACCAGCGCCTGTACAGCCCGAACGCCCCGCGCCACCTCATGGCGCAGTTCCTCGACACCCGCTACGACGTCCCCCAGGCCCTCGGTCTGGACCCCGACATCCCGCTGCGGCAGGGCCAGGCGCTCCCCCGCGACGGCAGGCGCGGGGACATCTTCGTCGTGGGCGACTGCGCGGCGCTGTACCTCCACGACGGGGTGCGGGAGGACGTCGTCCACCACACGGCCTGGAACGCGGTCGAGCGAGGCCGCGACGGCGGCCACGTGGTCGTCGACCTCGAGATCCCGGCGATGCGGCCCGGCGAGCGTCGCCCGCTCATGGCCGCCGCCGCCGAGACCGGTCCCGGCGGGCTCGTGTGGATCGAGCAGGCCGACCGCGGGATCCGCGTCGGCATCACCGACCTCGGCTTCCCGGCCGAGAGCGACGTCCTGCCCCTCGCCGCCGGGGACGTGGCCCGGTTCGCGATCACCGTCGACCCGTGGGTCCGCCACGGCGAGGTGGTCGTCGACGGGGCGCGGGTGGTCCACACGATCCTCGCCACCGACGTCCTGCCCGAGTTCACGCTCGGCCGCAACGCGGTCGGTGACCCGAGGGTCGAGGACCAGCTCGGCGTGGAGCTCGAGCCGGCGCCCGACGACACGTCGGTGTGCCGCGAGCTGCTCGCCGAGGCCGGCTGAGGCCGCCGGCGGCTAGCGGCGGCGGGGCTCGAGCTCGAAGAGGTACTGGTACGCGAACGCGTTCGGCAGCACCGCCACGGCGAGGCGGTCGAGGCGGCGCGCGGCGCGCCGGAGCAGCCCCCCGGAGGGCCCCTGCCCGCCCCGGTCGACCACCTCCAGCGGGAGGCCCAGGGCCTCGGTGCGCCGGACGGACCAGCCCGCCCGCTGCACGAGACGGGTGAAGCTGCGGCGCGTGAAGAAGCGCAGGTGCCCGCGGTCGAGGATGCCGCGGGCGTCGTAGTCGAAGCGCCCGAGCCCGACCCGCAGGCGCGGGTACCAGTGGGCGAAGTTCGGGATGCTGGCGATCACCGCACCGCCGGGGGCGAGGCGGTCGGTCAGCTGGCGCAGCAGGGACTCGGGGTCGCGCACGTGCTCGAACACGTCGGCGGCGAGCACGATGTCGTACCCGTCCCCCACCGCGTCGGGGACGCCGCCCTCGAGGTCGGCCTCGACGAAGTCGGACAGGCGCTCGCGCACGCCCTTGTGCTCCACGAGGTCGACGCCGACGACGTGGTGCCCCTGGGCCTGGAGCCGGGCGCCGAACGAGCCGTCCGAGCAGCCGAGGTCGAGGATGCGCGACGGGCGCCGCTGGCCCAGCCAGCGCAGGAGCGCCTGGTGAGAGGTGTCCGCCTCCTCCTTCACCTCGTAGGAGTCCGTCGCGAAGGCCAGCTCGCCCGTCCCGAAGCCCATGCGGTGGAGGCGGTACCGCGTCACCAGTTTCACGACGTCCTTGGCGTAGCCGACGCCGTTCACGTAGCAGATCTCGTCGCCGTAGTAGGTGGGGATCGGGATCTCGACGATCCGCATCCCCGCCTCGCGGAGCTGGAGGATGATGCCCGTGTCGAAGCTGAACCCGTCGTCGTTGGCCTCGAGGGGGAGCTTCGCCAGGGCGTGGACGTCGTACGCGCGGTAGCCGGAGTGCCACTCCGACAGGTCCGTGCCCGCGACGGCGTTCTGGTAGGTGGTCAGGATCCGGTTGCCGACGTACTTGTAGGCTGGCATGCCCCCGCGCCGGGCCGCGCCCGGCTCGAGGATCCGCGAGCCGAAGACCGCCTCGGCCCGACCCTCCACGATCGGCTCCACCATGGCCGGCAGGAGCTCCGGGGCGTACTGCCCGTCGCCGTGGAGGAGCACGACGATGTCCCACCCGTGCTCGATGGCGTACCGGTAGCCCCACTTCTGGTTGCCGCCGTAGCCGAGGTTGGCCGGGTGTCGGACGACCGTGAGCGGCAGGTCCGTGGACTGCTGGTAGCCGAGGCCGACCAGGTAGGTGCTGTCCTGGCTGTGATCGTCGCCGACGAGCACCTCGTGGATCTCGCCCCGCATCTCCTGGGGGATGCGGTCGAGCACCTGCGCCAGGGTCGTCGCGGCGTTGTACGCGACCACGAGGATCCCGATCTTCGGCATGGGACAGCACGCTACAGCGGCGGGCTCCTCCTAGGATCACCGCCGTGCCGAACCCCGTCGTCCTCGTCCACGGCTTCGCCACCTCGAGCGCCCGCACCTGGGGCGACAACGGCTGGCTCGACCTCCTCGCCGACAGCGGGCGCGACTTCGTCCCGATCGACCTGCTCGGCCACGGCGAGGCCGACAAGCCCCACGACCCGGCGGCCTACGACGTCCTCGAGCAGCACGTCCTCGACCAGATGCCCGACGGCGAGGTCGACGCCATCGGCTTCTCGCTCGGGGCGCGGGTCCTCCTGACCCTCGCCACCGAGCACCCCGAGCGCTTCGGGCGCCTCGTGCTCACCGGGGTGGGCGCCAACCTCCTCCGCAGCGAGGGCAGCGACGTCATCGTCCGAGCGCTGGAGGGCGACGGCGACCCGACCAACCCCGTCGTGCAGTACTTCGTCGGCCTGGCCGAGCAGCCCGGCGTGGACCGCCAGGCCCTCGTGGCCTGCCTGCGCTCCCCCCGTCCCGCGCTCACGCCGGAGCGCCTGGCCCGGGTCCAGCTCCCCGTGCGCGTGGTGATCGGCGACAAGGACTTCGCCGGCCCCGGCGAGCCGCTGGTCGAGGCCCTCCCGCAGGCCGAGCTCGTGACGCTCCGCAACGTCGACCACTTCGCCACGCCGAAGGACTTCGGCGCGATCGACGCGGCGCTCGACTTCCTCGGCGCCGGGATCTGAGGTCGTCTCGACGGTGAGCCGCGACTTCGTGTTCGGCGTCGACCTCGACGGGGTGTGCGGCGACTACACCGCCGCCTTCCGGCAGGTCGTCGCCGAGGAGCGGGGGGTGGCCCCCGAGTCGCTCCCGGTGGAGCGCTCCTGGGACTTCTCCGAGTGGGGCATCGACTCCGCCGAGGAGTTCGACCGGCTGCACCGCATCGCCGTGATGGAGCGGCGCATCTTCCGGGACATGCCCGCCTTCCCGGGCGCCTCCGAGGCGCTGTGGCGGCTGTCCGACGCCGGCGTGTGGATCCGCATCATCACCCACCGCCTGTTCACCAACTGGGGCCACGCCACGGCCGTCGCCGACACCGTCGCCTGGCTCGACACGAACGGCATCCCGTACCGCGACATCTGCTTCCTCGGAGCCAAGCCCGAGGTCGAGGCCGACTGCTACGTGGACGACGCCGCCCACAACGTCGTGGCCCTCCGGGAGGCCGGCAACCACGTGATCGTGTTCGATGCGCCCTACAACCAGGGGCTCGAGGGTCCGCGGGCCCGCACCTGGGAGGAGGTCGAGGCCCACGTCCGAGCGCGGGCGGCCGAGACCGGCCACGAGCTCCTCGAGCCCGCGGAGGCGACGGTGGCCGGCCGGCAGCGCCTCGAGCGCCACCTCGGACCGCGCCCCTGAGCTACGTGTTCTGCACGAGGAGGCCGCCGTCCACCGGGATCACGGCCCCGGTGATGTAGGAGGCGGCGGGGAGGACGAGCGACACCGTGATGTGCGCGACCTCCTCCGGATCGCCGTAGCGGCGCATCGGGACCCGACGCCGAGCGAACCTCTCCTTCGCCTCGTCCGGGATCGCGGCGGTCATCCCGGTGCGGATCGGTCCGGGGCAGATGCAGTTCACCGTGACGCCGGCGGGGCCGAGCTCCACGGCCAGCGACCGGGTGAGCCCCACCACGCCGTGCTTGGCCGCCGTGTACGGCGACAGGTAGGCCGTGGCGCCGAGGCCCTCGGTCGAGGCCACGTTCACGATCCGGCCCGCCCCGTCCCGACGCAGGTCGGGCAAGCAGGCGCGGATCGTGCGCACGTAGGCGTCCAGGTTCACCGCGAAGGTCGCCTCCCAGGCCGCTGCGTGCTCGTCCGAGTCGATGGCGGCGGGGATGCTGATCCCGGCGTTGTTCACGAGGATGTCGATCGGGCCGAGGACGTCGCGGGCTGCGGCGATGACCGCGTCGACGGCGGGACCGTCGGCCAGGTCGACCGGTGCGGCGTGGACCCGACCCCCTGCCGCCGCGATCTCCGCCGCCACCTCGTCGAGCGCCTCGGCGCTGCGGTCGAAGATCGCGACGGCGGCGCCCTCGTCCGCCAGCAGCGCGGCCGTCGCCCGCCCCATGCCGCTCGCCGCGCCCGTGACGACCGCGACCTTCCCCTCGATGGACCGGCTCAGCCGGGACAGTCGTGCCATGCCGCGGAACCTAACCGCTGGTCGCGCCCCGCTCCGCTCGGCTCGGTGGCCGTCTCGCACCACGCGCGGTAGACCCGAGGGGTGGACCTCCTGTCGATCGCCTGGGCGCTGGCCCGGGCGTGCGTCTTCGCCGTGCCGATCGGCCTGACCCTCTGGGCGCTGCTCGACGCCGCTCGCCGTCCCGCCTGGGCGTGGGCGCTGGCCGATCGGCGCCAGCTCGTCTGGATGGCGCTGATCCTCTTCTCGGGGCTCACGGTCGTCGGCGGCCTGCTCGTGGCCGGCTACTACCTCACTGGCGTCCGCCACGAGCTCGCCGCGGCGGAGTCCGGCGTCGCCTGAGCGCGGCAGCGCGCCGTCAGCGACGGACGACCGAGGCGGGCGGGGGACCGTACCGGCCTCGGAGGTGGTCGCGCAGCGCGAGCACCCGCGCGCGGGCGTCGAAGTACGGGCCCCGCCGCCGCGGGGTGGCGAGGCCGATGCCGAGCTGACCGACCGCCATGAGCCCGCGGATCGCGGCGTGGTAGCGCCCCGAGTGCTCGCGGACGAGGAGCAGCGTGTTGCGCAGCTGGAGGTAGTCGACCATCGGCTTCGGCGTGTTCATGTGCGGGTTCACGACGATCGCCCCTCGGATGAGCCCCGTCTCCCACCCCGCGGCCTTCGCTCGGAGGGCGAGGTCCGCCTCCTCGCAGTAGGCGAAGTAGCGCTCATCGAAGAGCCCGACCTCCTCGAGGAGCTGGCGCCGGGCCATCATCAGCGTGCCGTGCGGGTGCCCGGCCGGCTCCCACCCCTCGGTGACGGTCGCCGGCGCGAGGATCCCCCCGAAGTACGGGTCCACCACGGGCGTGAGCCCGTCGCCGAAGTCGGCGCAGGCCAGCCCGGCTCGGGGCCGCTCCGCCACCGCGGCGAGCATGCGGGCCAGGCAGTCCTCGGCCGGCTCGGCGTCGTGCGGGGCCAGCCCGATCCAGCCCACGTCGCCCGGATGGGGGTTGGCCAGGATGTGGCGGAACCCGGCGTTCGCCCCGCCGGCGAAGCCCCGGTTCTCGGGCAGCTCGACGACCTCGACCTCCGGCGGCAGCGCCGCCCGGGCGGCGGCCCAGCCGTCCCGCTCCGAGCCGTTGTCCACCACCACGATCCGCACGCCGCCGGTGCCGCCCTGCGCGAGGAACCGGGCCACGGTGGGACCCAGCCGGTCCGGCCGGTTCCAGTGCAGGATCACCACGGGCAGCACGGGCGCCATCCTGCTGGGTGCCGTCCCGGCGCGCCCAACCGGAGCCCCGCCCGGGTCGGCCGGTGGGGCAGGCTGGGGGGATGCCCACCCCTCCCTCGCTGCCCGCCGGGTCCGACGCCGCCCACGCGCTGGGCGAGTTCATCGACGCCTCGCCGTCGCCGTTCCACGCCTGCGCCGAGGCGGCCGAGCGGCTGGAGGCGGCTGGCTTCCGCGCCCTGGACGAGCGGGCGCCGTGGCCCACCGGGCGGGGACGGCACTACGTCGTGCGCGGCGGCAGCCTGGTGGCCTGGGCCACGGGCGAGCAGCACCGGCCCGACAGCGGCTTCCGCATCGTCGGCGCCCACACCGACAGCCCCAACCTGCGCATCAAGCCGCAGCCGGACCTCGCCAGCGCCGGCTTCGCGCAGCTGGCCGTCGAGGTCTACGGCGGGGCGCTGCTCAACTCGTGGCTCGACCGCGACCTCGGCCTCTCGGGCCGCGTCCTCGTGCGCGGGGCAGACGGGCCCGAGGCGCGCCTCCTCCTGGTCGCCGAGCCCATCGCCCGGGTCCCCCAGCTGGCGATCCACCTCGACCGCGAGGTGACCGCCAAGGGGCTCCTCCTCAACCCGCAGCAGCACCTCCGCCCCGTCTGGGCGGTGGGCGCGGCACCGGCCGGCGGGTTCCGCGGCTACGTGGCCGACCTGCTCGACGTCGCCGCCGACGACGTCCTCGCCTGGGACCTGATGCTCCACGACCTCACCCCCAGCGCGGTCGTCGGCGCAGACGCCTCGCTCCTGAGCGCCCCCCGCCTCGACAACCTCTGCTCGTCGTGGGCCGCCGTCGAGGCGCTCGCCGCGATCGCCGGGCCGGACCGGGCGGCGGGCACGGACCTGATCCCCGTCGTCGTCCTCTTCGACCACGAGGAGATCGGCTCCAGCTCGGACCGGGGGGCCGACTCGGCGATGCTGCCGACGCTCCTGGAGCGGATCGTGCACGGCCTCGGCGGCGGCCGGGACGAGCTGCACCGCGCGCTCGCCGGGTCCTCGTGCTTCAGCGCCGACAACGCGCACGCCACCCACCCGAGCTACCCGGAGCGCCACGACCCCGGGCACCTCATCGCGGTGAACGCCGGACCGGTCCTCAAGGTGAACAGCAACGTGCGCTACGCCACCGACGCGGCCAGCGCTGCCGCGTTCTTCGCCGCCGTCGAGCAGGCCGGCGTGCCGCACCAGGTGTACTCCCACCGCAACGACATGCCCTGCGGCTCCACCATCGGCCCGATCACCGCCACCCGCCTCGGCATCCCGACCTTCGACGTCGGCGTGGCGCAGCTCGCCATGCACTCGGCCCGCGAGCTGTGCGGCGCCGAGGACCCCGCGCACTACACCGCCTCCATGGCCGCCTTCCTGGCCCCCGAGGCCTGAGCGCGCAGGTCGCCTCCGACGGCGGCACACTGGGACCCATGAGCGACGACCGCCTGCCCACCGACGAGGAGCTGCGCGAGCGGCTGACCCCCCTCCAGTACGAGGTCACCCAGAAGGGCGGCACGGAGCGCGCGTTCACCGGCGCCTACGTGAACACGAAGGAGCCGGGCGTCTACCGCTGCATCGTCTGCGACCTCGAGCTCTTCCGCTCCGAGACCAAGTACGACTCCGGCAGCGGCTGGCCGAGCTTCACGGAGCCCGCCTCCCGGGAGAACGTGAAGCTCCTCACCGACACCAGCCACGGGATGATCCGCACCGAGGTGCGCTGCGCCCGCTGCGACGCCCACCTGGGCCACGTCTTCGACGACGGCCCCGGCCCCACCGGTGAGCGCTGGTGCATGAACTCGGCCAGCCTCAACCTGGCTCCCGAGTCCTCGTCGTGATCTGAGCCCGGCGAGCGGGCGCGCCTGACCGGCGCGAGGCCGCGGACTGCCCCGCGCGGCGCGGCGGCCCGGCACTCGGCGTGACCGACGCCTCGGAACGCGACCGGCGCCTCGAGCGTCGAACGCCCGTGCCCTGCCCCACCGACCGCCGCCCCGCCGAATGACGCCGCCGGCCGCCGCCGGTTGCGTAGCGTGGCCATCCTCGTGAGCGACCGCACCCCCCCTCGGGACCCTCGGAAGGTCCACATCCCCGCCCCCGACGGCGCCCCCGCCGGGCGCGCCCCGAGCGGGCGCGCCGCCGGTGCGGGGGCGGCCGGCGCCGCCCCCCGGAGCGCCCGCCCGAGCGCAGCGCCCGCCCCGGCCCCGCAGACCCGCCGACCGGTCACCCCGGCCCCGAGCCGGCCGCCGGCGGACCAGCCCCGCCCCGCGCCGCCCCGGACCCGGCGGTCGCGCCGGCGCCTGCTGCCCCGCCGGCCGAAGCTGCGGCGGATCCTGATGCTCCTGCCGCTGCTGCTCCCGCTCCTGCTGCTGCTGGTGGCCCTCGGCGGCTGGCTCTACGCCCGGTCCGTCTACAACCGGATCGAGAAGATCCCGCTGGCCGACGTGCTCAGCGACGGCGGGGGCGGCACCAACTACCTGATCGTCGGGTCCGACAGCCGCGACGTCCAAGACCTCATCGACGCCGGCCTCAACCCCGCCGCCTTCGAGGACGGGGGCGGCCAGCGCTCGGACACGATGCTGCTCCTGCGCTTCGAGGGCGGGGAGGCGCACATGATGTCGATCCCCCGGGATCTCTACGTCCCCATCGCCGAGACCGACGGGTCGAACAAGATCAACGCCGCCTACAACGGCGGGCCCCGCCGCCTCGTCCTGACCGTGCAGCAGTCGCTCGGCATCCCGGTCCACCACTACCTCGAGGTGGACTTCGTCAGCTTCTCGCGGCTCGTCGACTCGCTTGGCGGCATCACGATCGACTTCGACCACCCGGCCTACGACCGCAACAGCGGCCTCCAGGTGGACCAGGCCGGACCCGTGCACCTCGACGGGCCCCAGGCTCTCGCCTACGTGCGCTCCCGCCACTACGTCGAGATCATCGACGGACAGGAGCGAGCCGATCCGACCGCCGACCTGGGCCGCATCCAGCGCCAGCAGGCGTTCCTCAAGGCGGTGTTCGGCGAGCTCGGCAGCACCCGCAACCCGATCGAGCTGGCCCGTGCCGCGGGCTCGGCCAGCAGCGGCCTGCGCATCGACGACACCCTCGGCCTCACCGACGCCATCCGCCTCGCCTGGCGCCTCCGCTCGCTCGATCCCACCCCAGTCGAGCTGCCGGTCCGCATCGGGTCGAACCACGCGGGCTCCGTGCTCTTCCTCGTGGAGCCCGACGCCCAGGCGGCCCTCGACCAGTTCCGCTGACCGCGGCCGTCGCCCGGCGCCGTCTGGGGACGGGCCGCCGGGCGATCGCTTCGCCGATCAGGGCAGGAGCACGTGCGGGTTCAGGATGCCGGCGGGGTCGAGGGCGGCCTTCACCGCCCGCATCGCCGCCACGGCCTCCTCCCCCCGCTGGCGGGCCAGCCAGTGCCGCTTCGCGACGCCCACCCCGTGCTCGGCGCTCACCGAGCCGCCGGCGGCCACCACCGCCTCGAACACGGCGTCCAGCACCGAGTGATCGGCCGGGTCCGGTCCCACGACGTTCACGTGGATGTTCCCGTCCCCGAGGTGCCCGAAGAGCACGACGGTCGCCGCCGGAGCGACGGCCCGGACCACCGCCGGCACCTCGTCGAGGAACCCGGCCATCGCACCGAGCGGCACGGTGACGTCCGCCTTGTGCGCAGGGCCGAGCGCGGCGATGGCCTCGGTGTGGGACTCCCGCCACCGCCACAGGCCGGCCGCGCCGGTGGGGTCGTCGGCCACGGCCGTGGCCGTCACGGCGTCACCGAGCTCGTCGAGCGCCGCCGCCAGCGGGCCCGTGAGGTCACCGGCGCCGGCCAGCTCGACGAGCAGCGCCCACTTCGGGACCGGGGCCAGGGGCACGGACGCGCCGAGGTGCCCGGCCACGAGCTCGAGGCCGCTGCCCCGCATCGCCTCGAGCGCGCTCAGCCCTGGGGCGGCCCGCAGCACCGGCACGGCGGCGACCATCGTGCGGGCGTCGGCGAAGCCGAGGAGGGCGACGACCCGGTGCGCAGGCGCCGGCACGAGGGCGAGCCGGACCTCGGTGACGACCCCGAGGGTCCCCTCGCTCCCGCACAGGAGGCCGGCGAGGTCGTAGCCGGTGTTGTCCTTGAGGAGGCCGGCCGGGTTCACCCGCACCACCGCCCCGGTGCCGAGGACGGCGGTGAGGCCCAGGACGTGGCGCCGCATGCCGCCCCAGCGGATGACGCGGGTGCCGCCGGCGTTCGTCGCCACCATCCCGCCGATCGTGGCCGAGTCGCGCGAGGCGAGGTCGACGGGCACCATGAGCCCGGTCGGGCGCACGTGGGCCTGCACGGCGGCGAGGGTCGCGCCCGCGCCCACGGTCACCTGCCCGGCGGGCTGGTCGACCTCCCCCAGCTCGTCCAGGCGGCGGAGGTCGAGCACCACCTCGCCGGCGTGGGGCGTGGCGCCGGCGACGAGCCCGGTGTTCCCGCCCTGGGGGACGAGCGCCACCCCGTGCCGCGCCGCGGCCCGGACCACCTCGGCGACCTCGTCGGTCGATCCCGGGCGCAGCACGGCCGGCGTGGTCCCCTGCCACCGCCCGGTCCAGTCCCGGGCCTGCCCGGCGGTGACCTCGGGGTCGGTGAGGACGTGCCGCGCCCCGATCGCGGCGGTCACGTCGGTCAGGAAGGCGTCGAGGTCGCTCATGCGGGCGCCAGGTCCACGGTGCGGGAGGGGACGTCCACGCCGATCACCCGCAGCGCGACGGTCTCGGCCAGCGGGAGCGCGACGCCGAGCACCGGCACCTCGGCGGCGAGCCCGCCGAGCACGACCGTGGACCGCTGCTCGCTGCTCGCGATGACCGTACCCTCGACGAGCGCGCCCACCTGCGACTCCAGGAGGAGGGCCTCCACCAGGTCCACCGCGGCGCGGGCCGCGGCGCCCTCCCGACCCCGGGTGCGCGCCATCGTCGCCGGGAGGGCCTCGAGGGCGTCGAGGGTCTCCTGTGGGACGTCCTCGCCGGCGTAGAGGGCCCGGCAGACCTCGAGGGCGGACCGATCGCAGAGGCGGCGCAGCGGGGCCGTCACGTGGGCGTACGGGGCGGCCACGGCGGCGTGGGACCGCGCCGCGGGGTCTGTCGGTGCGGGACGGCCCGGGTGCAGCGCGAGGTAGCCCGAGCCCCGCAGGCCGCGGGCGGCCACGAGGAGCACGGCCCGCTCGGCCGGGTCGCCCCCGTCGAGGCCTCGCACGAAGCCCTGGTAGGTGGTGCCCTCCGGCCAGGGCAGCCCGAGGGCGGCGGCCGCCCGGGCCACCCGGTCGATGACGTCGCGCTCCGGGGGCGGGAGGGTGCGGAGCAGGCCCACCCCGGCCTCGAGCATCGCCGTTGCGGCGACGATGCCGGTCAGGAGCGAGATCTGCGCGTTCCAGCCCATCGCGGGGACGACCTGCTCGTGCTCGAGGGTCCAGGACCCGTCGGGCTGCTGGACCACCTCCTGGGCCGGCAGGTCGAGGCTCACGCCGCCGCGGGCGGCCTCGAGGGCGAGGCGGCGCTCCCCCACCGCGGCCAGCCCGCGCAGCGTGGGGTCGTCGGTCCCGCCGTCGACCGCGGCCTGCACCTCGCGGTAGGTGAGCTGGGCTCGGCTCCGGACGACCGCTCGCCGGAGGTCGCTGCGGCGGACCTCGCCCTCGGCGTCCAGGTCGATCCGCCACAGGAGCGCCGGACGGTCCTCGCCCGGCAGGAGGCTGGCCGCCCCCTCGCTGAGCGACGGCGGGTGCAGCGGCGCCCGCTCGTCGGGCAGGTACACGGTGACGCCTCGCCGCTGCGCCTCCGCGTCGATGGCCCCGCCGGGTCGGACGAACGCGGGCACGTCCGCGATGGCGTAGTGCACTCGCCAGCCGCCCGCGTCCCGCGGCTCGATGGCCAGCGCCTGGTCCAGGTCCCGGCTCGCCGGCGGGTCGATCGTGACGAGCGGGAGGTCGCGGGCGTCGACCCGGCCGTCGGCCCCGAGGTCGCCGAGGACCTGCGCCGCCCGCGCCTCGGCCTCCTCGTGGACGGCGGCCGGGAAGTCCCCGGGCACGTCGAGCTCGGCCCGGATGCGGGCCAGACCCTCGCGCAGGGCCGGGCTGTCCGCGGCCAGGTGGAGCGGCGGCAGTGGCACGGGGTGAACCTAGCGCCGCCGGTCGACCGCCCCGGGCCGGCGCCGGGATGCCGCGGGACCGGGTCACCGGGGCGCCGCGGGAGCCAGCGCCGGGTGCCACGGAAGCCGGGACGCCGGGGCGCCGCAGGAGCCGGGACGCCGGGTCCGGCGGGGTGCCGCCGGCCCGGGATCCGCCCTCGGCGACGGTCGGTGCGGAGTCGGGTGCGGCCGGCCGTACGCTGCCCTGCCATGACGCTGCTGTCCCCCGCCGCCCGGGCCCTGCTCGAGGGCCCGCACCTCGCCCACGTCGTCACGGTGGAGCCGGACGGTCGTCCGCAGGTGAGCGCCGTGTGGGTGGGCCTGGACGGCGACGAGGTGGTGTTCGCGTCGCTCGGCCCGTGGCGGAAGATCCGGAACCTCGAGCGGGACCCCCGGATCGCGCTGTCGATCGAGTCGGGCGAGGCCTCGCCCTCGGGGATGAAGGAGTACCTCGTGATCCAGGGCACCGCCCGCATCGAGCACGGCGGCGCGCCCGAGCTCCTCCAGGAGCTGGCCAAGGTCTACATCGGCCCGGACGCCAAGTTCCCGCCGGTGGACGATCCGCCCCCGGGCTCGGTCGTGCGGATCACCGTCGAGAAGGTGACCGGCGTCGGCCCCTGGTGAGCCCGGCGGTGACACCGCCGCTGCTGGCCCGTCGGTGACAGCGCCGCTCGGCGGCCGCTCGGTGACGGCACCGCTGCCGGGCGCGGGCGGCTCAGGCGCGGCGGATGACGCTCGGGCTCAGGCCGGCTGGGCGACGGCGAGCACGCGGTCGACGAGGTCGGCGACGCCCTCGTCGATCCGGTCCCGTCGGATGGTGACGCCCCCGAGGACGTCGGCGCCGCGGTCGGCGACCACGTCCACCAGCTTCTGGAGCGACTTGCCGGCGTCGATCGCGTAGGTGAGGTAGACGACGGCCTTCTTGTCGGCCAGCGTCGGCATCGTCTTGATGCGGCCGACGCGGCCCGGGCGCTGCCCGAAGAGGATGAGGCCGTCCACCCAGGAGCCGACGATGACGAGCTCGGCGTCGGCCAGCGCCTGGTAGTCGATGGCGGTGATCGGGAAGGCCTGTGTGGGCACCCCGGCGGCCGTCAGCTCGGCGGCGATCAGCCCGCCGGCTCGGGCGGTGTTCCCGGTGAGGCTCTCGTAGATGACGACCGCGTTCACAGCCTCAGTTCTAGTCCGCCGCACCCCCACCGACCCAACGTCTGTGTGCGATCTCGAGCCGCAGCGGCTCGGATCTGCACACAGACGTCGCGGCGGTCAGCGGACGATGGCCTTGATGCGGGCGAGCACGTCGTCGGTCAGCTTGGGCAGGACCTCGAGGGCGCCCATGTTCTCGTGCACCTGCTCGACGGTGCTGGCCCCGGTGATGACCGTGGACACGTTCGGGTTGGCGGCGCACCAGGCGATCGACAGCTGCGAGAGCGTGCAGCCCAGCTCCTCGGCCACGGCGGCCAGCTCCCGCACCTTGGCGTTGCGGTCGGGGTCGGTGAGCAGGTCCCGCAGCCACTCGTAGCCCGGCAGGGTGGCGCGGCTGCCCTCGGGCACGCCGTCGAGGTACTTGCCGGACAGGAGGCCGGAGGCGAGGGGGCTCCAGGTGGTCAGGCCGAGGCCGATGTCCTCGTAGAGGCGGGCGTACTCCCGCTCCACCCGGCGCCGCTCGAACAGGTTGTACTGCGGCTGCTCCATGACCGGCTTGTGGAGGTTCCGCCGGTCGGCGATCTCCCAGGCGGCGCGGATCTCGTCGGCCGACCACTCGGAGGTGCCCCAGTAGAGGGCCTTGCCCCGCTCGATCATGTCGTGCATCGCCCACACCGTCTCCTCGATCGGCGTGTTCGGGTCGGGGCGGTGGCAGAACACGAGGTCCACGAAGTCGAGGCCGAAGCGCTCGAGGGACCCGTCGATGGCCTGGAGGAGGTACTTGCGGTTGAGGGTGTTCCGCATGTTCGGGACGTCCTTCAGACCCCAGTAGAGCTTGGTCGAGACGACGTAGCTCTCCCGCGCCAGCCCGAGGTCCCGGAAGGCCTGGCCCATGATCCGCTCGGACTCGCCGCCGGCGTAGGCCTCCGCGTTGTCGAAGAAGTTCACCCCGGACTCGTAGGCGGCCTGGATGCAGTCGCGGGCCTTCGCCACGTCGAGCTGGCTCCCGAAGGACACCCAGGACCCGAAGGACAGGACGCTCACCTTGAGGCCGGATCGGCCCAACCGTCGATACTCCATCCCCGCTGTCTAACAAGATCTGTGCGCGTTTCGGCGCCCCAGCGGCTCGAGATCGCGCACAGATCTCGTCACCTGCCAGGATCGGGGGATGGTCTCCGAGATCTTCGACGCCGACGCCTGGGAGCCCGTGCCCGGGTTCGAGGGGCTGCAGGACATCACGTACCACCGGGCCAAGGCGCACGGCACGGTCCGGGTGGCCTTCGACCGGCCTGAGGTCCGCAACGCCTTCCGCCCCGGGACGGTGGACGAGCTGTATCGGGTCCTCGACCACGCTCGGATGACCTCCGACGTGGGCTGCGTGCTCCTGACGGGCAACGGCCCCTCCCCCAAGGACGGCGGCTGGGCGTTCTGCTCCGGCGGGGACCAGCGCATCCGCGGCAAGGACGGCTACCGCTACGCCGAGGGCGAGACGGCCGACACGATCGACCCGGCGCGCACCGGTCGCCTCCACATCCTCGAGGTGCAGCGCCTCATCCGGTTCATGCCCAAGGTCGTGATCGCCGTGGTGCCCGGCTGGGCCGCTGGGGGCGGGCACAGCCTCGTCGTCACCTGCGACCTCGCCATCGCCTCCCGGGAGCACGCCCGCTTCAAGCAGACCGACGCCGACGTCGGCTCCTTCGACGGCGGCTTCGGGTCCGCCTACCTGGCCCGCCAGGTCGGCCAGAAGTTCGCCCGCCAGATCTTCTTCCTCGGCCAGGAGTACTCGGCCGGCGACGCCCACCGCATGGGTCTCGTGAACGAGGTCGTCGCCCACGAGGACCTCGAGTCGACCGCCCTCGAGTGGGGTCGCCTCGTCAACGGGAAGAGCCCGACGGCCCAGCGGATGCTGAAGTTCGCCTTCAACGCCATCGACGACGGCCTGGTCGGCCAGCAGGTCTTCGCCGGCGAGGCCACCCGCCTCGCCTACATGACCGACGAGGCCCAGGAGGGCCGGGACAGCTTCCTCGAGAAGCGCGACCCGGACTGGTCCCCCTTCCCCTGGTACTTCTGACCGAACCCGACGTCTGTGTGCGTTCTCGAGCCGCTGCGGCTCGGAACCGCACACAGACGTTGGGTGGTCAGCTGGCGGCGGTCTTGGCTCGCTTGGCCTCGCGGGCGCGGACGGTCTGGTCGAGGTGGACCTTGCGGAGGCGGACCGACTGCGGGGTCACCTCGACGCACTCGTCCTCGGCGATCAGCTCGAGGGCCTGCTCCAGCGACAGCGGCCGCGGCGGCGTCAGCTTCTCGAAGGCCTCGGCCGTCGACGAGCGGATGTTGTTGAGCTTCTTCTCCTTGGTGGGGTTCACGTCCATGTCCTCGGACCGGGCGTTCTCCCCCACGATCATCCCCTCGTAGACGGGGGCGCCGGGGCCGATGAACAGGATCCCGCGCTCCTGCAGGTTGAGCAGCGCGAAGCTCGTCGCCACCCCGGTCCGGTCGGCCACCAGGGAGCCGTTGCGGCGGGCCCGGATCTCCCCCGCCCACGGCTCCATGCGATCGAACACGTGGTGCAGGAGCCCGGTCCCCCGGGTCTCGGTGATGAACTCGGTGCGGAAGCCGATGAGCCCCCGGGCCGGGATGAGGTACTCCATGCGCACCCACCCGGTCCCGTGGTTCACGATCTGCTCCATGCGGCCCTTGCGCAGGGCGAGCATCTGCGTGACGGTGCCCATGTAGTCCTCGGGCACGTCGATCGTGAGGCGGTCGACCGGCTCGTGGACCTTCCCGTCGATCTCGCGGGTGAGCACCTGGGGCTTGCCGACAGTGAGCTCGAAGCCCTCCCGGCGCATCATCTCGACGAGGACGGCCAGCTGCAGCTCACCTCGACCCTGCACCTCCCAGGCGTCCGGGCGATCGGTGGGCAGCACCCGGATCGACACGTTGCCGACGAGCTCCTGGTCGAGCCGCGCCTTCACGAGGCGGGCGGTCATCTGCGTGCCCTCCTTGCCGGCCAGCGGCGAGGTGTTGATGCCGATGGTCATCGACAGGCTGGGCTCGTCGATCGTGATGACGGGCAGCGGACGAGGGTCGTCGACGTCGGCCAGCGTCTCGCCGATCGTGATCTCCGGGATCCCGGCGACGGCGGCGATGTCACCAGGACCGGCCTCCTCGGCGGGGACCCGGTCGAGCTCCTTCGTGAGGTACAGCTCGCTGACCTTGGCCCGCTCGATCGTCCCGTCGGCCCGGCACCAGGCCACGGTCTGGCCCTTGCGCAGCGTCCCGTTCACCACCCGGCACAGGGCGAGGCGACCGACGTACGGCGAGGCGTCGAGGTTCGTGACGAGCGCCTGGAGCGGCACGTCCTCGTCGTAGGTGGGCGCCGGGATGTGGTCGAGCAGCAGGTCGAGGAGCGGCTGGAGCGTGGCCCCCTCGGGCAGGCCGGCGCCGTCGGCGGGGCGCTCGAGCGAGGCCCGCCCGTCGCGGGCCACGGCGTACACGATCGGGAAGTCGAGCTGCTCGACGTCGGCGTCGAGGTCGAGGAAGAGCTCCTCCACCTCGTGGACGACCTCAGCGATCCGGGCGTCGGGCCGGTCGACCTTGTTCACGACGAGGATCACCGGCAGCGCCGCCTCGAGGGCCTTGCGGAGCACGAAGCGGGTCTGTGGCAGCGGCCCCTCGCTCGCATCGACGAGGAGGAGGACGCCGTCGACCATCGACAGGCCCCGCTCGACCTCGCCGCCGAAGTCGGCGTGACCGGGGGTGTCGATGATGTTGATCGTGACGTCCCGGTACCGGACCGACGTGTTCTTGGCGAGGATCGTGATGCCCTTCTCGCGCTCCAGGTCCATGGAGTCCATTACCCGCTCGTTCACGTCCTGGTTGGCCCGGAAGGCCCCGGACTGCCAGAGCATCTCGTCGACGAGGGTCGTCTTACCGTGGTCGACGTGGGCCACGATGGCCACGTTGCGGAGGTCTGAGCGGATCGCCACGGGGGTTCCTTCGGGGGGAGAGCGCACGCGACCGGGCGGTCGCGAAAAGGGGGCGGGTCATCCTACGGCGCGATGGGCGCCCGCACGACGTCCGTTTCGGATCGTCCGGACCCGTCCGCCGCTCGAGCCCCCGCCGCGCCGGCCCGGAGACGAAGGCGGCCCCGGCGCCGCACCGGCGAACCGGTCGGCGGCCGGGGCCACCAGCGGCCGAGGGTCCACCAAGCGATCTCCGGTCGGCGTTAGCCTTCTGGTGATCACCTCACATCGCCCGTCGGAGCCGAGGCTCTGGCGGGCGATGTCCCGTTTTGGCGCCGGCAGCCGGAGCTCCCGGCCCCATCCGCAAGTCGGTGGGGTTCCCCCCGCCACCTTGCAGGTCCGCTCCCCTCGGTTCGGCTCTCGCCTCCCCCAGAGGACCGGTCGTGGGTCCTCGTCCTCCCGCTCCGGCGCTTCGGGTGGGGCTCCCGGCGGGTCTCCGTCGGCCGTGGCCTCCGGTCATCCTCCGTTCGCTCCGCCGTCACCGTCGAGGCGGTAACGGGCACTCTGCGCCCGCCCGGGGCGAGCGTCAAGGGCTCCGCGCGAGATCCACAGGGTTGTCCACCAGGTTTCTCGATCGCCCACAGGACGAGCCCGGTTGTCCACCGTGACCCCACAGCACGATCCCCAGGCCGGGCTCGCCGCGGTCACACCCCAGACCGGCGACGGGGCCGGAGCCCGAAGGCGCCGACCCCGTCCAGGTGGTGCGGTCGAGAGGACTTGAACCTCCACGGGATTTCTCCCACAGCGACCTCAACGCTGCGCGTCTGCCAGTTCCGCCACGACCGCTCGTGGTGTGGAGGACGCAGCATATCGGCCCCCGCGCGCCGTCGAAAATCCGGAGCCGCGGGCGGGCCGGTCAGGCCGCGGCGTCCGTCACCCAGACGCCGGACCAGTCCACCGAGCCGTCCACGCGGTGCTCGAGCCCCCGCACCCGCTCCCCCACGATCGCTCGGATCTCGAACTGCACGAGGGGCACGACGACGGCGCTGCCGAGCACCCGGGACTCGATGTCCGCCCAGGCCTCAGACGGGTCCTCGGCGGTGGCCGCGGCGCCGAGGAGCTCGTCGATCGGCTCGCTACGGAGCCGGGTGAGGTTGTCGAGCGAGGCCGACCGGAACAGCGGCTCCAGGTACGCCTCCGGGGAGGCCTGCACGCCCACCCAGCCGAGGCTGAACACCTGCGGGGACCCGCTGGTGAGCAGGGCCACGTACTCCTCGGTCCCGTGGACCCGGAGCTCGGACGCGATGCCCGCTGCCTCCAGCTGGTCGACGAGCAGCTCCCCCAGGGCCACCTGGAGGGGCGTGTCGTCGACGTCGATCCCGATCGGGGCGAGGGCCTCGTCCCCCGTGGCGGCCCGGAGGTGCGCCCTCGCCGCCTCGGGGTCGTGGGTGCAGGCCACGCCGCGGCAGCGACCCGGGTCGTGCCCGGGCACTCCGGCTGGCACCACGGAGGGCAGCGGGACCGCGAAGCCGTCGTAGACCTCCTCGGCCACCGCGTCCCGGTCGATGGCAGCGGCGATGGCCTCGCGCACCTCCCGCCGGTCGAGCGGGGCCGTGTCGACGCGCAGGCCGAGGAAGACCTCGGCGTGGAAGGGCGCATCGAGGAGCGACCCGGTGGCCCCCGCCCCGTCGACGCCGGCCGGGACGAGCGCCCAGTCGACGGCGCCCGCCTCCCGTGCGTCGTGCGCGGCGGCCGCGTCCTCGTGCGGGACCAGGACGAGCTCGTCGAGGTGGCGGGCGGCGTCCCGGTCGTCCCGTCCCCGCAGGACCGCCGCGGCCGCGCCGGCGTCGACCACGGCCCAGTCGCCCGTCAGGTCGAGGGAGGCCAGCGACGTCGACCCCTCGAGGCCGTCGACGTCGACGATGCCGAGCGGCGGGGCGGCCAGCAGCGCCGGCAGGGACGCCAGCGGGCGGGTGAGCTCGATCTCGAGGCTCCCGTCCACCTCGCGGATCCCGGTGAGGATCTCCGCCTCCCCGGCCGCGACGGCGTCGTAGCCGGCGATCGCCTCGAGACGCACCCCGGCGAGGGACTGCGACCCGGCGGCGGCGAGGCGGCTCAGCGAGCGGGACACGTCGCCCACCGTCACGGGCTCGCCGCTGGTGAAGGTGGCGTCCGGGTCGAGCTCGAAGGTCCAGCGGGTCCCGGTCTCGTCCCGCTGCCACCGGCGGGCGAGCGCCGGCCCCGGCGTCCCGTCCTCGTCGAGGGCGGTGAGGCCGTCGTGGAGGATGTCGAGGACCATCATGTCGGCCGGCGAGCCGGGGTTGGCGAGCAGCGGGTCGGCCACGACCGGGCCCGGCAGGCCGAGGCGGAGCGAGCCCCCGTCGAGGGGGCCCTCGGGGGCGGCGGTGGTGGTCGAGGCGGTGGGCTCACCGGCCTGGGTGCAGGCGGCGACGAGGAGGGCGAGGGCGAGCAGGGTCGCCCCTCGGCGGGAGCGCCCGGTCCTCCCCATCCCGCCCCCGGCCGTGCTCAGTCGAGCAGGAAGGCCAACCCCATGGTGGTGAAGACGAGCGCCAGCGCGACCACGACGGTGATCCGGTCGAGGTTCCGCTCCGCCGCTGCGGACCCGAGCGCCGTGGACGCCGCGCCGCCGCCGAACATGTCGGACAGGCCGCCGCCCTTGCCCGAGTGCAGCAGCACGAGGCCGATCAGCGTGATGGCCAGCAGCAGGTGCAGCGCGATGACGATGGCTTCCAGCACAGGGATCTCCTCGATGCGGCCTGGGGCCCCGCCACGCTACCAGCCCCCGACGGGACGGCTGCAGCCAGGCCGAGCGGGCTCAGACGACGGTGCGGCGGACCGGGAAGTGGCAGGCCACCGGGTGGCCGACCTCACGGGGCTCGAGGGCCGGGTCCTGCTCGACGCAGGCGCTCGTGTCCTGGCCGGCCGCCTCGAGCTCGGCCTTGCGCCAGCAGCGGGTCCGGAACCGGCAGCCCGAGGGCGGGTCGGCCGGCGAGGGGACGTCGCCGGTGAGCACGATGCGCTCCCGGGCCCGCTCGCGGCGGGGGTCCGGCAGCGGGACCGCCGACAGCAGGGCCTGGGTGTAGGGGTGGCCGGCCTGCTCGTAGATCTCGTCCCGAGTCCCCTCCTCGACGATCTTGCCGAGGTACATCACCGCCACGCGGTCGGAGATGTGGCGCACGACCGACAGGTCGTGGGCGATGAACACGTAGGCCAGGCCCAGCTCGTCCTGGAGCTTCTCGAGCAGGTTCACGATGCCGGCCTGGATGGAGACGTCGAGCGCCGAGACCGGCTCGTCGAGGACGATCAGCTCGGGGTCGAGCGCCAGGGCCCGGGCGATGCCGACCCGCTGCCGTTGCCCGCCTGAGAACTCGTGGGGGTACCGGTTGGCGTGCTCCGGGGAGAGGCCCACGATCGTGAGCAGCTCCCGGACCCGGGCGCTGATCTGGTCGTCCTTCCACCCGAAGTGGACCCGGAGGGGTTCGCTGAGCGTGGCGCCCACGGTCATCCGGGGGTTGAGCGAGGCGTACGGGTCCTGGAAGACGATCTGGAACCGTCGCCGGGCCCGGGCCAGCTCCTTGCCCCGCAGCGACGAGAGCGACTGACCGTCGAACACGACCTCGCCGGAGGTCGGGCGGATGAGGTCGAGGAGCATCCGCCCCGTCGTGGACTTCCCGCAGCCGGACTCGCCCACGAGGCCGAGCGTCTCACCGCGATCGACCCGCAGGGACACGTCGGCCACGGCCGACACGCGCCCCACGGTGCGCCCGAAGACGCCGCCGCGGATCGGGAAGTCCTTGACGAGGTCGCGTGCCTCGAGGAGCGGGCCGGAGCCGGTGCCCGAGGTGCCGGTCTGCGATCGGACGTCGGTCATGCCTCGCCACCCTCGGCCACGGCGTCCTCCGCCAGCGCCTGGTCGTCGACGCCCTCGGGCTCCTCGTCCGAGACGACGAGCTCGTCGTCGCTCACCGAGGAGCGCAGGCTGTCCACGCTGACCTCGGCGAGGGTCTCGGCGAAGTGGCAGGCCGCCCGGTGGGCGTCGCCCTCGACGAGGCGCAGCTCGGGGACCTCGCTGTCGCAGATGCCCGGCACGCGGGCGAAGCGGCAGCGGGGGTGGAACGGGCAGCCCGACGGGCGCCGGATGAGCGACGGCGGGGAGCCCGGGATCGGGACGAGCGGCTCGTCGCCCGTGTCGTCGACCCGGGGCAGGCTGGCGAGGAGCCCGAGCGTGTACGGGTGGCGGGCCTCGTAGAAGACCTCCTCCGCCGTGCCGAGCTCGGCCTGGCGGCCGGCGTACATCACCATCACCCGGTCGGCGAGGCCGGCCACGACGCCGAGGTCGTGGGTGATGAGCATGATCGCCGAGTCGATCTCGTCCTTGATGTCGACGAGGACCTCGAGCACCTGCGCCTGGACCGTCACGTCGAGGGCCGTGGTGGGCTCGTCGGCGATCAGGAGGTCGGGCTTGCAGGTGATGGCCATGGCGATCATCGCCCGCTGGCGCATGCCGCCCGAGAACTCGTGCGGGTACATGTCGGCTCGCTTGCGGGCCTCGGGGATGCCGACGAGGTTGAGCATCTCGATGGCCCGCTGCCGGGCCTCCCGCTTGCCCAGGCCCTCGTGGATGCGGGCCATCTCGCCGATCTGGCGCCCCACCGTGTGGACCGGGTTCAGGGCCGTCAGCGGGTCCTGGAAGATCATGGCGATCTCGCCGCCGCGGATCGTGCGCCGCTCCTCCTCGGACATCGTGAGGAGGTCGCGGCCCTTCCAGCGGATGGCCCCGCTCTCGATGGAGATCGTCGGGACCAGGCCCATGATCGTCATGGCGGTCACGGACTTGCCCGAGCCGGACTCGCCCACCACGGCGAAGACCTCGCCGCGGCGGATCTCGAAGTCGACGCCGTCGACGGCCCGGACGACGCCGTCGTCGGTGTTGAAGTAGGCGCGCAGGTCCTCGACGGCGAGGAGGGACTGGGTGCCCGCGGTGGGGTCGGTGAGGGTGCTGGTCACTTGAGCTTGGGGTCGAGGGCGTCGCGCAGGCCGTCCCCGATGAAGACGAAGGACACGACGGTCAGGAAGATCGCCGCACCCGGGAACAGGAGCATGTGCGGGGCGCTGGAGAGCTGCCCGCGCCCGTAGTCCACCATGGCCCCCCACGCCGGGGTGGGGTCCTGCGGGCCGACGCCCACGAAGGACAGCGCCGCCTCGGAGAGGATCACCGAGCCGATGGCGATCGTGCCGTACACGATGACCGGCTGGAGCGCGTTCGGCAGCAGGTGGCGGAACATGATCCGGGTGCGGGAGAAGCCGAGGGCCTGCGCGGCCTCGGCGTACTCCATGCGCCGCAGCGACAGGAAGCTGGCCCGGACGATGCGGGCGATGCCGAGCCAGCCCGTCGAGCCGAGGATGAGGATGATCGAGTTCTCGCTGCGCCCGACCACCGAGGCGATGGCGACGGCGAGGACGATGTACGGGATGGCGAGGAAGACGTCGATGACCCGGGTGATCAGCGTGTCGAGCAGCCCGCCGAAGAACCCGGCGACGGCGCCGAGGACGAGCCCGATGACGAGCGAGATCGCCGTGGCGGAGATGCCGATGCGCAGCGACACGCGGGCGCCGTAGACCACCCGGCTGAAGATGTCGCGGCCGATCCGGTCGGTGCCGAACCAGTGCTTGGCGCTCGGGCCCTTGCTGAACGCGCCGGAGTCCCGCTCGGCGATCCCGTACGGGGCGATGACGTCGGCGAAGATCGCCGCCAGCAGCATGATCCCGATGATCACCAGCCCGACCATGGCCAGGCGGTTGCGGCGGAAGCGGCGCCAGATCTCCGAGCGCATCGAGCGCGCCGCGCCGAAGTCGGCGGCGGCGTCGACGCCCGGCTCGGCCTGCGCGACCTCGGTGGGCGACACCATCAGTCAGCCTCCTGGCCGAGACGGATGCGGGGATCGAACCAGGCGTAGGACAGGTCCACGATGAGGTTCACCAGCGTGTAGGCGAGCACCACGACGAGCGTGAGCCCGAGGATGACCGGCAGGTCGCGCCCGTCGACGGCGGTGACGATCTGGGAGCCGATGCCCGGCCAGCTGAACGTGGTCTCGGTCAGGACGGCGGCGCCGATGGCCGTGCCGAAGTCGATGCCCACGAGCGTGATCACCGGGAGCATGGCGTTGCGGAGCCCGTGCTTGACGACGACCTCGCGCTCCCGCAGGCCCTTCGAGCGGGCGGTGCGCATGTAGTCGGCCCGCAGCACCTCGAGCATCGAGCCGCGGGTCATCCGGGCGAGGAGGGCGGTCGTGACCGACGCCAGCGTGACCGCCGGCAGCACGAGGTACCGCCACTGCTCGCCGGTGGGGATGAAGAAGAAGGCCCAGGAGTCGGGGCCGATGCCGCCGGTGCGCAGCCGGGCCCACTCCGGCCAGTCGAGCTTGTTCGGCTGGACGGCGAACACCCACTGCAGCACGAGGCCGAGCACGAAGACCGGGATGGCCGACGCGGCGGCGGTGACCAGCGTGGTGAGCTTGTCCGTCAGCGAGTAGCGGCGGATGGCCGAGACGAGCCCCACGGCCACCCCGACGACGATCTCGATGACCAGGGCCCACAGGGCGAGGCGCACGCTGTTCACGGCGCGCATCCCGAGGATGTCGTTGACGCTGCGCCGGGTCAGGAACGACTCGCCCAGGTCCCACTGGAGCGTGCGCTTCCAGTACTCGATGAACTGGGTGAAGAGCGGCTCGTTGAGGCCGTAGCGCTCGTTGATGCGCGCGATGACACCAGGGTCGATGTTGCGCTCGGCGCCGCCGGCGATGAGGTTCGCCGGGTCGCCCGGGAGCGCGAAGAAGACGAGGAAGAGGAACGAGAGCGCCACGAAGACGGTCGGGATGACCTGGAGCACTCGCCGGATGATGTAGCTGGTCATGAGCAGGTGGTGGTGACGACAGAGGGTGGCCCGGGACGAGCCCGGGCCACCCTTCCGTCAATCGTCGGCTACGCCTTGAGGGCGACCTTCTCCCAGATGACGTGGCCCGTGGGCTCCTCGATCAGCTGGGCGATCTTGTCGCCGTTGTAGACGAGCGTGCCCTTGTAGTACACGACCGGGATCACGCCCATGTCGTCGTTCAGGAGGATCGACTCCGCCTGACGGAAGAGCTCGGCGGCCTCGTCCTCATCGGGCGTGGCCTTCGCCTCCTTCACGAGGCGGTCGAACTCCGGGTTCGAGTACCCGTAGTTGTTCCCACCGAGCGAGTCGGAGTGGAACAGGTCGTACATGAAGTTGTCGTACGTCGGGTAGTCGGCGAGCCAGCCGGCGCGGCAGATGACGCAGGCGCCGTCGGCGAGCTGGCTGAAGTAGGTCTCCGAGTCCATCGGCTGCGACACGGCGTCGATGCCGACGGCCTTGAGGTTGTCGACGACGATGTTGACGACGTCCTCGTGGCCGAAGCCGGCGTTGAGCTGGATCGGGATGGGCTGCGAGAGCTCGTTGCCCTCGTCGAGCCACTCCTGGAAGAGCTGCTCAGCGCGCTCGGGGTCGTAGTCGCAGTACTCGCAGATGTCCTCTTCCCAGCCGGCGACGCCCTGCGGGGTGATGCCCTTGGCCGGCTCGCGGGAGCCCTCGTAGACCGCGTCGTTGATCTCGTCGCGGTTGATGGCGAGCGAGATGGCCTGGCGGAGCTTGAGGTTCTCCTCGCCGCCGATCAGCTCGTTCTCCTGGTTCACGTGGAAGTAGTAGATGCCCAGGAACGGCGTGTCGATGGTGGTGGCGTAGTTGTCCTGCGCCTCCTGGTAGCGGCCCGAGGGGAAGCCGGTGATGTCGGCCTCGCCGGCCTCGAAGGCGTTGTACGCCACGTCGAGGTCACCGGACACCCGGAAGGTGATCTTGTCGAGGTAGGGCTGCGCCGGCAGGTCGAGCTCCTCGGCGTACTTCGTGCCGTCCCACTCGGGGTTCGGGACGAGGACGACCTCGGTGTCGGTGCGGGGCTTCTCGAGCATGAAGGGGCCGTTGCCGATCATCATGCCGTTCTCCCAGTCGCTCTGGTCGTCCAGCTCCTCGATGGCCGACGGCATCGGCATGAAGATCTGGAAGCCCGCGACGTAGGGGAACGAGGAGTAGGGCTCGCTCAGGCGGACGGTGAGGGTCATCGCCTCGTCGTCGGCCTCGACGCCGGCCAGGGTCTCGGCCTCGCCGGCGAGCTTCTCCGCCCCGCCCTCGATGAAGTTGAAGAGGTACGAGTAGTCACCCGCGAACTCGGGGTCCGAGGCGGACTCCCAGCCCCGGACGAACGAGCTCGGCAGGACCTGCTCGCCGTCGGAGAAGTACAGCTCGTCGCGGATCTTGAAGGTCCACTCGGTGGCGTCGTCGTTGGACTCCCACGACTCGGCGACCATGCCGTGGACCTCGGTGTTGTCGGGGTCGCTGTAGTCGGCCTCGGTCAGCCCGTCGTAGAGCGAGCCGCCGATCTGCCAACCGGCGCTCGTCGTGTTGATCCGGGGATCGATGTGCTCGGCGGGACCGCCGGCGAAGGCCGCGAGGTCAACGATCTCGCCGCCCTGGGCGAACTCGCTGTCGTCGACGGTCTGCTCGGTACCCGGATCAGCACCCTCGTCGGCGTCGTCATCGTCGCCACCGCATGCGGTGGCGACGAGCGACAGGCCGAGGGTGAGGGCAAGGAGCTGCATGCCCCTGCGCTTCAGTCTCACGTGGTGGACCTCCTCATGGCGTGGTCAGGACGCCCATCGGGGAGTGACTCGGTCGGGAGCCCCGAAGGCGCTGTTCCCCAGGACGCGCACGTGAGCCGCGAGCTGGGGAACGGCGGGGCACGCTACCACCGTTCCCCCTGCTCGGCCATGTATCCCGCGAGCAATCCGCCGAGAGATTCGCTCAGTCGCTGTGCAAACAGGCCATCGCACACGGCTGCGGCGCGGTCCGCGACCGCCGCGGGACGGGTCGGACTGGGCGGTTCGATCAATCTGCGCATCGAATGCCCGCGGAACGTCAGCGAGGCTCACGCTCCGTGGCCATCCGGGCACCGATCAGAGCCGGTACTGCACGATCCGCGCGAAGTCCTCGGCCTCCAGGGACGCCCCGCCGACGAGCGCGCCGTCGATGTCGGGCTGCGCCATCAGCTCCGCCGCGTTGGTCGGCTTCACGGACCCGCCGTACTGGATCCGGACGCGCGCGGCCGCCTCGGCCCCGAAGCGCTCGGCCACGACCCGGCGGATCAGCGCGCACACCGCCTGGGCGTCCCCGGCGCTGGCCGTGTGGCCGGTCCCGATGGCCCAGATGGGCTCGTAGGCGATGACGAGCCCGCCCACCTGGTCGGCCTTGAGCCCGGCGAGGCCGGCCTCGACCTGGCCGCGGACCTTGTCCTCGGTGGCGCCGGACTGGCGCTCCTCCAGCGTCTCGCCGCAGCACAGGATCGGCGTCATCCCCCACTTCAGGATCGCCTTCACCTTCCGGTTGACGTCCTCGTCCGTCTCCCCGAAGAGCTCCCGGCGCTCGGAGTGGCCCGCGATCACGTACTGCACGTCGAGCTTGGCGAGGAACGCCGGCGAGATCTCTCCCGTGAACGCGCCCTTCTCCTCCCAGTGGCAGTTCTGGGCGCCGAGGGCGATCGGGATGGGCTGCTTCTCGCTCAGCAGGTAGGTCTGGACCGTCCGGAGGTCCGTGAACGGCGGGTGCACCGAGACCTCGACCGCGTCGTGGTCGTCGGAGGTCAGCAGGTAGGTCAGCTTCTGGACCAGCTGCAGGGCCTCGAAGTGGTTGTGGTGCATCTTCCAGTTGCCGCTCACGAGCGGCTTGCGGTCGGCCTTGGTCATGGGCCCGAGGCTATTGCCGGAGGATGTTGCGGCTGGGATCTCCGGGTAGGGGGAGGGCATGGCCCGCACCGACGACGCCTACCCGACCATCCGCATCGCCCGCTCCAGCGGGCAGGAGGAGCCCCCTGGGCGGCGCCCCGGCCTGCGACGTGCCGCGACGGTCCGCGAGGCCCAGGGCACCGATCGCCGGCGGCCGAGCGGCCGCGCGCGGCGGTCCGGAGACCCCGGGGACGTCGAGGCCACCGCGCGCGCCGGCACCGGTGACCTCGACGTGGTGCCCGCCGCGGCCGCCGCCGACGCCGGACGGGGCCGCGACGCCACCTCCCCCACCGAGATCCCCGCTCGCGGGTGGCGGGACGTCCTCACCCGGACCTTCACCGAGGCGAAGGCCGACCACGTCCCCCTCCTCGCCGCCGGCACCGCGTTCTTCGGGCTGCTGGCCATCGTCCCGGCGCTGGTCGCGTTCGTCTCCCTCTACGGGCTCGTCGCCGACCCGGCCGAGGTCACGCGCCAGGTGGGCGACCTGCTCGGTGCGGCACCCACCGAGGTGCGCGACCTGGTGGAGCGCCAGCTCTCGGCGGTGGCGTCCAGCTCCTCGAGCTCGATCGGGCTCGGCCTGGCCGCCGGGCTCGTCGTCGCGCTGTGGTCCGCGTCGAGCGGCATGTCGCACCTCATCGAGGCGCTCAACGCCGCCTACGACGAGCGGGAGAGCCGTCGCTTCCTGCGCCTGCGAGGTCTGGCCCTCCTCCTCACCCTCGGGGCCGTGCTCTTCCTCGTCGCCGCCGTCGTGGTGCTGACGGTCGTCCCCGCGCTCCTCGAGGGCTCGGCCCTGCCCGCGGGCGCGGAGACGACCCTGACCGTCCTGCGCTGGCCGCTGCTGGCGGTCGGCTTCGCCACCGCCCTCGCCGTGCTGTACCGCCACGCGCCGGACCGCGACGACGCCGAGTGGCGGTGGGTGACCCCCGGCGCCCTCGTGGCCACCGCGCTGTGGCTGGTCGGCTCGGGCGCCTTCTCCGTCTACGTCGCCCGGTTCGGCAGCTACAACGAGACCTACGGCAGCCTCGGCGGCATCGTCGTGGCGATGCTGTGGCTCTTCCTGACGGCGTACGTCGTGCTCCTGGGCGCGGAGCTCGACGCAGAGCTGGAGCGCCAGACGCTCCACGACACCACCGAGGGCCGCGACGAGCCCATCGGGCAGCGGGGTGCGACGGCGGCCGACACCGTCGGCGCCACCGCCGAGCAGGTCAAGGCCGCCCGCTGAGCGTCACGCGATCCGTGCGGGTCCCGGTGCGTCGTGCGCACGGGACCCGCACGGATCTCGGCGTGCTACTCGCCTCGGAGGGCGGCGAGCCCCGGCAGGTCGCCCCGCTCGAGGAGCTCGAGGCTGGCGCCGCCGCCCGTCGACACGTGGTCGATCTGGGAGGAGAGGCCGAACTGCGCGATCGCCGCGGCGGAGTCACCGCCGCCGACCACGGTGAAGGCGCGGGTCTCGGCGACGGCCTCGGCCACCGCGCGGGTCCCGGCCTCGAAGCGCGGGTCCTCGAACACGCCCATCGGCCCGTTCCAGAACACCGTGCGGGCCTCGTGGATCCGCTCACCGAACTCGGCGGCGGTCCCGGGCCCGATGTCGAGCCCCATCCAGCCGTCGGGGATCGTGGTGTGGAGCTGCCGCACCTCTCCCCCGGCCTCCGGGTTGCCGATCTCCCCGCCCGGCCCGAGCGCGGTCACGTCGTGCGGGAGCCGGATCCTGGCGCCGCCGTCGAGCAGCGCCCGGCAGGTGTCCACGAGGTCGTCCTCGCAGAGGGAGGACCCGATCGGGTGGCCCTGGGCCTTCAGGAACGTGAAGCACATGCCCCCGCCGATGAGCAGCTCGTCGGCCACCTCGAGGAGGGCCTCGATGACCTTGAGCTTGTCGCTCACCTTCGAGCCGCCGAGCACCGCCACGAAGGGCCGGTTCGGCTTCTCCCGCATGTCGCCGAGCACCTCGACCTCCTTCGCGAGGAGGCGACCAGCGGCCGACGGGAGGTGCTTCGGCGGTCCGACGATCGACGCGTGCGCCCGGTGCGAGGCCCCAAAGGCGTCGTTGACGTAGGCGTCGAAGCCCTCGACGAGCTTCGCCGCGAAGGCGGGGTCGTTGCCCTCCTCACCCGGGTCGAAGCGCAGGTTCTCCAGCAGCTCGACGCCAGGGGCGAGCTCGGCCAGGCGCTGGCGGATCGGCTCCACCGAGTACTTCGGGTTCGGCTCGCCCTTGGGGCGCCCGAAGTGGGTGCAGGCCACGACCGTCGCCCCGTGCTCCTGCAGCCACGTGATCGTGGGCAGCGCAGCGCGGATGCGGAGGTCGTCGGTGATCCGCCCGTCCTGGACGGGCACGTTGAAGTCGGCGCGGAGGAGGACCCGCTTCCCGTCGAGCGGGAGCAGGTCCTCGAGGACCGGGACTCGGGCCAACGTCAGCCCTTCAGCTTGGCGCCCGTGATCTCGATGAGATCGACGAGGCGGTTCGAGTAGCCCCACTCGTTGTCGTACCAGCCCATGACCTTCACGAGGTTGCCCATGGCCATGGTGATGGGGGCGTCGAAGGTGCAGGAGGCGGGCGAGCCCACGATGTCGCTGCTCACGATCGGCTTGTCGCTGTAGACGAGCACCTTCGAGAGCGGGCCCTCGCTGGCGGCGGCGCGGAAGGCCTCGTTGACCTCGTCCACGGTGACCTCCTTGTCGAGGATGGCCGTGAAGTCGGTGATCGAGCCGTCGGGCACGGGGACCCGGAGCGAGGTGCCGTCGAGGCGGCCCTTCATGGCCTCGAGCACGAGGCTCGTGGCCCGGGCGGCGCCGGTGGACGACGGGATGATGTTGATCGCGGCGGCGCGGGCCTCGCGGAGGTCCTTGCTCGGGCCGTCGACCAGGGCCTGGGTGCCGGTGTAGGCGTGGACCGTGGTCATGAGGCCCTTCTGCACGCCGAAGGCCTGGTCGAGGACCTGGACCATCGGGACGAAGCAGTTCGTCGTGCAGGAGGCGTTCGAGACGACCTTGTGGTTCTCGGGATCGAAGGTGTCGTCGTTGACGCCGACCACGAAGGTGGCGTCGGCCCCGGCCGACGGGGCCGAGACGATGACGAACGGCGCGCCGGCCTCGAGGTGCATCGAGGCCTGCTCCTTCGAGGAGAAGATGCCGGTGGACTCGATCACCATGTCGACGCCCAGGTCACCCCAGGGCAGCGCCTTCGGGTCCCGCTCGGCGAGGATCTGGATCTCGTCGCCGCCGACCTTGATGCCGCCGTCGGTGACCTCGATCTCCTCGTCCCAGGTGCCGAGGATCGAGTCGTACTTCAGGAGGTGGGCCATCAGGTCCTTGGACCCGAGGTCGTTCGCCGCCACGAAGTCGATGTCGGCGCCTCGCTGCTTCGCCGCCCGGAAGAAGTTCCGGCCGATGCGGCCGAATCCGTTGATGCCGACGCGGATGGTCATCCGTGCTGCTCCTGAGGGTCGCGGAATGTGGGGGTGGCCGCGGCTGATCCAGCGGCGCGGCGAGCCCATCATCGCACGGACGGGGCGTTCGGCCGCACTCCGGCGGCGCCGCCGGCGGCCGGCCGGGCTCAGGCCAGCCGGCGGAGCACCGCGCCCAGCTTGTCGGGGTCGTGCACCAGCCCGTTCGCACCCGCCACGTCGGCCTCGACCACCTCGGTCCGGCACCTGCCCCGGGGCAGCGCGCCCGGCTGGGCGACCACCACCTCGGGCTCGATGCCGTGGTGGCGCAGCGCCGCCACGTGGGTGGCCAGGTCGTACCCGCGGGCCTCGGCCTGCTCGGAGCGGAGGTTGGCCACGTACACCACCCGGCCGGAGGTGGCGGCCAGCGCCTCGCGCAGCTCCCCCACCACCGCGGCCGCGAGCACGCTCGTGTAGAGCGAGCCGGGTCCGAGCAGCACGAGGTCGGCCTTGTCGACCGCCTCGACGGCCAGCGGCGAGGCCGGTGCGGCCGGCTCCACCCAGACCTCGGCGATCCCGGCCGTCTCGGACACCGCGACCTGCCCGGACACGACGGTCCCGTCCGCGGTGCGGCCGTGCAGCGCCACCGGCTCGGCGGTGGCGGGGACCACGCGGGCCCGCTGCGGGTCGATGCCGGCGGTGCGGGCCACCTCGTCGCAGGCGGCCTGGAGGTCGCCGAGCTCCTCGGTCAGGGCCAAGAGCACGAGGTTCCCGGTGGGGTGGCCGGCCAGGCCCTCGTCGGCGAAGCGCCGCTCGAGCGCCCGGGTCCACGGCGCGGTCGGATCGGCGAGGGCGGTGAGGCACCGGCGGAGGTCCCCGAAGGCCGGGCGGGGCCGGGCCTCCCTCAGCCGCCCGGAGGAGCCGCCGTCGTCGGCGGTCGAGACCACCGCGGTGAGGTGGTCGGCCCAGGGCGCGACCGAGCGGAGCGTGGCCGACAGACCGTGGCCGCCGCCGAGCGCGACGACGCGGCTCATCGTCCGATGTCGCGGTGGACGACGGTCGGATCGAAGCCCTTGCGGCGGAGCTGGTCGGCGACCGCCTCGGCGACCGCGACGGAGCGGTGCTGACCGCCCGTGCAGCCCAGCGCGATCGTCAGGTACGACTTGCCCTCGGCCACATAGGCGGGGAGGAGCAGGTCGAGCAGCTCGTCGAGGTGCCGCAGCAGATCGGCGGCGGCCGGCTGCTCCAGCACGTAGCGGCTCACCGGCTCGTCGAGACCGGTGAGCGGGCGCAGCTCGTCGACCCAGTGGGGGTTCGGCAGGAACCGGCAGTCGAGGACGATGTCCACGTCGAGCGGCAGGCCGTGCTTGTACCCGAACGACATGACCCGGGTCTGCATCCCGGCCTCCGGGCGGTCGTCCCCGAAGAGCTCGATCATCCGGTCGCGCAGCTGGTGGACGTTGAGGTCCGAGGTGTCGACCACCACGTCGGCCTCGGCCTTCACCGGCTCGAGCAGCGCCCGCTCGTTCTCGATGGCCTCGCGCAGGCCCTCGTCCGCCGCGGTGAGGAGCGGGTGGCGGCGACGGGTCCCCTCGTACCGGCGGACGAGCACGTCGGTGGCGGCTTCGAGGAACAGCTGGCGCACCCCGGCCCCGCTGGCCCGGAGGTGGCGGATGGCGGCGACGATCTCCTCGGCGGGGGCGCCGACGCCGACGACGAGCGCGACCCGCGTGGTCGTGGATGCGGGGGCCTGGGCGAGCTCCACCACCTTGGGGATGAGCTCGGTGGGGAGGTTGTCGATGACGAACCAGCCCATGTCCTCGAGCTCGTTCGCAGCCTGCGAGCGCCCCGCGCCGGACAGCCCCGTGATCACGACGAACTCGCTCATGTGGTCAGCCCTTGCGGTAGCGGACGATGCAGTAGAGGGCCCGGAGGCCGTCCTTCCAGCCGATCTTCTTGCCCTCGGCGTAGGTGCGCCCGTTGTACGAGATGCCCACCTCGTAGACGCGGAGGCGCCGGGCGGCCACCTTCGCCGTGATCTCTGGCTCGAAGCCGAAGCGGTCCTCCTCGATCGGGATGGACTGGATCACCTCGGTGCGGAAGGCCTTGTAGCACGTCTCCATGTCGGTGAGGTTCAGGTCCGTCACCATGTTCGACAGGAGCGTGAGGAGCTTGTTCCCCATCGAGTGCCAGAAGAACAGCACCCGGTGCGGGCGCCCGCTCTGGAAGCGGCTGCCGTAGACCACGTCGGCGCGGCCGTCGAGGAGCGGCTCGAGCAGGACCCCGTACTCCTCCGGGTCGTACTCGAGGTCCGCGTCCTGGACCACCGCGTAGGGCATCGTCGCTGCGGCGAAGCCGGTGCGGAGGGCGGCCCCCTTGCCCTGGTTGTGGGGCTGCAGGATCACCCGCACCCGGGGGTCGTCCAGCTCGGCGAGGCGATCCCGGGTCCCGTCCGTCGAGCCGTCGTCGACGATGACCAGCTCCCCCACCCAGGGGGAGTCGAGCACGCGCTTCGTGATCTCGTCGATCGTCGCCAGCTCGTTGAAGCACGGCATGACGACGGTGAGGCACGGGGTGGAGTGGTTGTCGCCCATCGGGCTCATCCTCTCACCGGCGCTCGGTGCGCAAGAAGAGCAGCCGCGGGATCGTCGCGGCGGCCTCGTACTCGGCGGCGCGGGCCAGGAAGCCGGGCGGGGGCGCGGGCTCCTCCATCCGGGTGAGGACGAGGCCGTTGTCGGCCAGCGCGTTCAGGTAGCGGGACAGGGGGCGGTGGATGAAGGGGATGAAGACGTCCTTCTCCACCTCCTCGACCGTCTCGTCCTCGATCAGGTACGGGCCGATGCGCCAGTACTGCTCCGGCGGGTCGATGATCTGGTCGTCGATCCAGCCGCTGTTGGGGGTCTGGAGCAGCGGGTGGTTCAGGAAGAAGAGGAACCGGCCCCCGGGCGCGAGCACCCGGGCGACCTCGGCGATGGCGTCGTCGACGTCACGGATGTGCTCGAAGACGAGGCAGGCGACGACGGCGTCGAAGCTGGCGTCGGCGAAGGGGAGCTCGCCCGCCCCAGCCCGTGCGTAGCGGGGGCCGCCTCCCCGCTCGGTCGCCACGGCGACCTGCGCCCACGTCGGGTCGACGCCGACGGCCAGCTCGGCGCCGCCGCGGAGGGCGAGACGGGCCACCTGGCCCTCACCGCAGCCCACATCGAGCACGCGCCGCGCCCCGGCCAGGTGCTGCGCGGCCATGGGCAGGATCTGCTCCTCGTACTCGGGGTCGGCGCCGTCGGTGAAGCCGTCCTGCCACCAGCCGGCGTTGGCCTCCCACAGGTCGTCTCCCTGCTGCGCGCGCTCGCTCATGCCCTCAGTGTCGCAGCGCCCGGCCCCGCCCCTCGATTTGAGGCGATCGGCTCATGTCGCCGGCGGCGCCGACGTCGTACGCTCCGGGCACCACCCCCACCTCCGCGCTCGCAGGGAGTCCCACACCATGATCGCCGTCGCACGATCCCTGATGCTGCGCCTCGTCCTCGCTCACCACGGGCGCGGCGAGGATCGCGGGGCGTCGTTGATCGAGTACGCGCTGCTCGTCGCGCTGATCGCGGTCGCCTGCCTCCTCGCGGTCGAGTTCTTCGGCGACGCGACCGGCGGCAGCCTGTCGAGCTCCGGCTCGAAGATCGCGACGGCGAACTAGCGCTCCCGATCGCCGCCGCGGCGACCCGCCGGGCCCCGGCAGGCCTCGTAGACGGCCTCGGCGACGCGGTCCGGCAGCCACGACAGGGACTGGAGCGTCTCCAGGGAGGCCTGCTTCACCGCGGTCACCCCGCCGAGCTCCTTCACCAGCCGCTTCTTGCGGGTGGGCCCGAGGCCGGGGATGCCGTCGAGGACCGAGGTGGTCATGCGCTTGCCCCGCAGCTGCCGGTGGTACGTGATGGCGAAGCGGTGGGCCTCGTCCCGGATGCGCTGCAGCAGGTAGAGGGCCTCGGACTGGCGCGGGATCTTGATCGGATCGGGCTGCCCGGGGACGAAGACCTCCTCGAAGCGCTTGGCCAGGGAGGCCACGGGGATCTCGTCGGCGAGGCCGAGCTCCTCGACCACCCGCTGCGCGACGGAGAGCTGGCCCTTGCCGCCGTCGACGAGGAGGAGCTGCGGCGGGTAGGAGAACTTGCCGGGCCCCTCCGAGGGCGGCCGCTCCCGCTCGATCAGGTAGGCGGTGAGGCGGCGGGTGAGCACCTGCTCCATCGCCGCGAAGTCGTCGTTGCCCTGCCCGCCCTTGATCTTGAAGCGCCGGTACTCGGACTTCTTCGGCAGGCCGTCCTCGAGCACCACCATCGAGCCCACGTAGTCCGAGCCCTGGATGTGGCTCATGTCGTAGCACTCGATCCGCAGGGGGGCCTCGGGCAGGCCGAGGTGGTCCTGCAGCTCGTTGAGCGCCCGGGCCCGGCTGTTGTGGTCGGCCGAGCGGCGGAGGCGGTGGCGGACGAACTCCTCCTTGGCGTTTCGGGCCACGGTCTCCTGGAGGTCCCGCTTGTCGCCGCGCTTCGGCACCCGGATCGTGACCCTGCTCCCCCGCTCCGACGAGAGCCACTCCTCGTAGAGCTCGTCGTCGTCCGTCTCGTTGGGGACGAGGACGGTGCGGGGGATCCCCTGGGGGGCGTCGTCGTAGAGGCGCTCGACGATGTCGCCGACGAGCTCCGGCGGGCTCAGGTCCTCGACCTTGTCGATGATGAACCCCTTGCGCCCGACCACCCGGCCCCGGCGCACGAAGAACACCTGGACGGCGGCCTCGAGCTCGTCCTCCGCGATCCCGATGACGTCGAGGTCCTCGGAGCGGTCCGCGACCATCTGCTGCTTCTCGATGGCCTTCTGCACGGCGGACAGCCGGTCCCGCAGGCGGGCGGCCTGCTCGAACTCCAGCGCCTGCGCGGCCTCGGCCATCCGGGCCTCGAGCTCCTTCACGATCGGCTCCGTGTCGCCGTCGAGGAACTCGAGGAGGCGCTCGACGTGGGCGTCGTACTCCTCCTTGGTCACCTCACCGACGCAGGGGCCCGAGCACTTCTCGATGTGGAAGAGCAGGCAGGGGCGGCCGAGCCGCTCGTGCTGGCGGAGCTTGTTGTCCGAGCAGGTCCGGAGCGGGAACGTGCGCAGGAGGAGGTCGAGGGTCTCGCGGATCGCGTACGCGTGCCCGTACGGGCCGAAGTAGCGGACGCCCTTGCGCTTGCGGCCCCGCATCACCATCGGACGGGGCCACTCGGCGTCCATCGTCACGGCGAGGAACGGATAGCTCTTGTCATCCCGGAGGCGGACGTTGAACCGCGGCTGGTGGAGCTTGATCAGCTCGTTCTCGAGGAGGAGGGCGTCGACGTTCGTGTCGACCTGGATCCACTCCACCGACTCCGCCGCCTGGACCATCTGGGCCGTCCGGGGCGGCAGCGTGCGGGGGTTCACGAAGTAGTTCGAGAGCCGCTGGCGGAGCGACTTCGCCTTTCCCACGTAGATGACGCGCCCGTCCCGGTCCTTGAACTGGTAGGACCCAGGAGCATCGGGGATCGACCCCGCCGGCGGCCGCTTCACAGGCATCGCCTCGGAGGATACGAGCGCCTCCGCTCCTTCCTCGCCCGCCCCCGTCACCGCAGCGTCCGCCAGGCGCGCGGCGCCGTCCCGCGCGACGGCGCGATCACCGCGATCGGCCGAGGTACGCTGTCGACGCCGGCCCGGTATCCGGCGACATATCGAGTTCCGGGGACGACAACCCCGCGGGAGAGGCGACCGGGCTGTCCCCGCCGTCCACCCAACCGGAACGTCACCGTGGAGGGCTCCCCACAACATGCTCAGGCTCCAGACGCCGCTCGGCGAGCGGTACACCGCCGCACCCCAGAGCGAGCTCGAGGCCCGCGTCGCCGCCGCCAAGGCGGCGCTCGGCGACCGGCTCTTCGTCCTCGGTCACCACTACCAGCGCGACGAGGTGATCCGCTTCGCGGACGCCCGTGGCGACAGCTACCGCCTCTCTCGCCTCGCCCAGGAGCAGGAGCAGGCCGAGTACATCGTGTTCTGCGGTGTGCACTTCATGGCCGAGTCGGCCGACATCCTCACCGCCGATCACCAGAAGGTGATCCTCCCCGACCTCAACGCCGGCTGCTCCATGGCCGACATGGCCGACCTCGACGAGGTCGAGGAGGCCTGGGAGGCGCTCGGTCGGGTGACCGACACCGATCGGATCGTGCCGATCACCTACATGAACTCGTCCGCCGCGCTGAAGGCCTTCGTCGGCCGCCACGGCGGGGCGGTCTGCACGTCGACCAACGCCCGGGCCGTGCTCGAGTGGGCGCTGGGCCGCGGCGAGCGGGCCGGTCGGGAGAGCGTCGGCGCCACCGGGAGCGGGGACAAGGTCCTCTTCTTCCCCGACCAGCACCTCGGCCGCAACACCGGCCTCGCCATGGGCTACGGCCACGAGGACATGCGGGTCTGGAACCCCCGGCTCGAGCTCGGCGGCCTCGGCGAGGCCGACGTGAAGGAGTCGACCTTCCTCCTCTGGAAGGGCCACTGCTCGGTGCACCAGCGGTTCCGCCCCGAGCACGTCCACGCCTTCCGGGCGGAGCACCCGGATGGGATCGTCATCGCCCACCCCGAGTGCAGCCACGAGGTCTGCGACATCGCGGACAAGGTCGGCTCCACCGACTTCATCATCAAGGCGGTGGCGGAGGCCCCCGCCGGGTCGGTGATCGGCGTGGGGACCGAGATCCACCTCGTGAACCGGCTCAACGAGGAGACGCCGGACAAGACCGTGGTCTCGCTCGACCCGCTCGTGTGCCCCTGCTCGACGATGTTCCGCATCGACCTGCCGCACCTCTGCTGGGTCCTCGAGAACCTGGTCGAGGGCCGGGTGGTCAACCAGATCACCGTCGACCCCGACACCACCGAGTGGGCCAAGGTCGCGCTCCAGCGCATGCTCGAGATCGTCTGAGACAGGGCAGCCGATGAAGCGTGCCGAGCGTGCGATAGCTGCGGCCGCTCGCACCACCTCGCGGCTTGGTCCGATCCCTCAAGCTGTCGCTGCACACGCGATCGACCGCTTGCCGTCATCGCTCGCTCCGCGCTCCGGCTCTCGTTTGCTCATGGCGCACGGGATCGAGTGGCAGCTCGACCTCGCCGACAACCTTCAGCGCACGCTCTACTTCACAGGGCGCTACGAGCCGCGCTGCGTAGATCACATCGTGCGCTCACTTCGAGAAGGCGATCTCGTCCTGGACGTTGGCGCCAACATCGGGACGTTCACTGTCCCCGTCGCTCAGCGTCTCCGAGAGCTCGGGGGTGGGAGGGTGATCGCAGTCGAGCCGCAAACCCGCGTGAGACGAGCCTTGCAGCGCAATGTCTCCAATGCCGGCGTTTCCACGCTCGTGACTATCGTTCCGTTCGCGTTCTCGGATCGTGACGGCCCAGGAGAGCTTCGGGCCTCCCAACAGTTCGGTTCAGACGACCACGGCACGGTGGCTCTCGGCGCGGATGGAGAAACCATCGAAGCGGTCGGTCTCGTTCACGGATCGCGTTGGCTCGCTGATCACGAGATCAGTCGCGTGGATGTCATCAAGATCGATGTCGAGGGGCACGAGGCCGCCGTGCTGCGAGGCTTGGAGCCTCTGCTCACTGCGAACCCTCCGCGGCTCGTTCAAGTCGAGGTCGTTCCGCGAGCATGGGATCAGCTCATGACTGATCGAGCGTATGTGTTCTCCGTGCTCCAACAAGCCGGGATGAGGCTTCGGTGGGTGCGACCTAGAGGGATCACCCGCGCACGCGCCGGCGACGGAAACGCCGGCAATCTGCTTGGAATGCGACCAGGCCGATGATTCGAGTCCTACTCGTCGCCGGTGAGTTCCCCAACCTCGCCGACGCCGGAGGCATCGGTACCTACACAGCGGCGACCGCCGAAGCCTTGGCCAGTGTGGGCTGTCACGTAGAGGTGCTCGTCTGCGCTCGAGGGCTGCATTCGTCAACGATCGAGCGACACTGTTACCGAATTCATTCTCGCCCCCTTCTCCGTTGGGCACTCCCCCTCGCGCCAGCCCTCCCTCGGACCACAATTCGTCTGCTTGCAGCGACCTCAGTCCGGTACTGGCTCAGGCGACTCGGCTCCGCATTCGACGTGATCGAGTACCCGGAATGGCGGGCCGACGGTGCATTCCTGCCGCCTTCCAACGCCTCGAGAGTGGTGCACCTTCACACTGGGATCGCAGTTGCTGCCGACTTCGACCGTGTTGCGAATCCCATTGACAGGTACCTCGCAGGGGTCCTTGAGCGGCGCGGAATCAGGAACGCAGACCGTGTCGTCGCGGCCTCTCAGCTGATCGTTGATGCGACGCGTGAGAAGGTCAAGGCGCTGCCGGGAGCGACGGTGCTCCCGCTCGGGATCGACTTCAGGAAAGTCGAGGCTTCGGGGCCAGCGGCTCCCGGGGCCGACTTGCCGATCGTGCTGGTGGTGGGTCGCATCGTCCAGCGAAAGGGCCATCTGCAAGCGATCGAAGCGATGCGAATTCTGCGCACGCGAGGTATCCGGGGCGCGCTCGTCTTCGCGGGAGGTCCGCCCCGAGACCGCAGAGGCCGTCGCCTGCTGCAAGACATCTCCCGGGCCGCGGAGAGAGCGGAAGTGCCGCTGATAGTGCTCGGACCAGTCCGCCCGGCCGAGCTGGTCCGGTGGTATCAGAAGGCGCGAGTCGTCTTGGTGCCCAGCGCGTTCGAGTCGTATTCCATGGTGGTCATCGAGGCAGCCGCTCACAGCCGACCGGTGGTGACCACCTCGAGAGTTGGCTCATCGGAACATCTCACGTGCATCACGGTCACGGGGCCCTCTCCGCCCGAGCTTGCAGACGGGCTCGCGCCGTACCTGAGCGATGTGGCCACCGCGCGTCGCGCGGGCGAGCTCGCACGAGCAGAGGTGTCACGCGCCCTAGACAGCAGGCTTCTCGCTCTACGCCGGATAGAGGCCTATCGCTCCACCGCAGCCGATCGGGCCAGGTCCTCCTCCACCTGATGCGAGGTGATCCCCGCCGCGACAGCCATACCGATGACCGCGCCGAATGCGGTTCCGGTAGCACGGCCGCTCATCGAGCCCACCGCTGAGGCAGCCAGCACGATTGGAGCAGCGAGCAAGAGCGTGCGCAGCGAGCGACGTGGTGTGAGCACCGTGCCGACGGACATCGACACCTGAACGGCGGCCCCTGCTACTGCCCCGAGACACAATGCTCGAAGGGGACCCGCCGATCCGCTGAACTCGCCGCCGAGCAACACGCGGACGAAGTCATTCGCGAAGATCGCGACCGGCGCTGCGAGGACGGCCGTGAGGCCGCAGGCCACTGCGACCATCCGACGCAGCACCGTGGGTCGATCGGGACCTGCGCTCCGGGCAGTCGTCCCCATCGAGATTGCTCCGACGGTCTGTCCCGGGAGCGACAGTCCCTCGGCGATCCGCCGGGTCGCACCGAAGACACCCGTCTCATGGCTACCTAGGAAGAGTGCGGCCACCCAGACATCGAGGCGCTGCAACGCACTGAGGAGGAGAGACATCGAGCCTCGGGTTTTCAGACTCGCCCACCTAACGCGCGGGCTCGCAGCTCCGTTCGACTGCGGAAACCGTCGAAGTATCCAAAGGTGGACAACTGCCGACCCGAGATCAACGATCGCATAGAGCCCCGCGGCGATAGTGAGCGTCAGTCGATCGCCCAGGCCCATCGCCGCGACGACCATGAGAGCCCGAGAGCTCACCTCCGTGGTCGCCTCAAGCCACACGGCGCCTATCGCTCGACACACCGTGTGCACCACCCCGTACGCCGGCGACGCCACGATGGACACGCAGAAGAGCAGGGGGATGACCGGATCTTTGCCGGTCGATGCCACTAGATAGGCGCCGACTACCAGCGCGCCGCCCACGATCGCAGCCTGGGTCCGCAGTCGCAGCACCTGCGCCGCAGTGTCTCGCACTGAGTCCGGGTGATCCACGACCGCCGCGGTCAGCCACGCTGAGGTTCCGAACTCCGCGCCGATACTCGCTACGAGCGAGAGGCTGAGGGCGAGCGCCAGCTCCCCAATCGCCTGGGGGCCGAGAGCTCTTGACGCCAGCAGGAACCAGATCGCTGATAGGAGCGCCGCCGCTCCGCGCGCCCCGAGCAGCACAATCACCTGGTGCCTCAACCTCGGAGCCCTTCTTGGCGAATCGATCAGAGGACCCTCCGACGTGTGCGCGCCTTCCAGTAGTGCCGGACCAGCGCTCGGGCGTGAGCGAGCCCACGGCGCGAGAGGAGTCGACGCGAACTTCGGCGTGCGACGTGATGACATGCAGCATTTCGCGTCTGGCGCACCCGCCACCCTGCGGCTCTCAGACGGAGACAGAAGTCCACATCCTCGGGACCAAACAGGGCGGAGTCGTCCAAGCCGTCCGTCTCAAGAAATGCGACGCGCCGCACCAGTTGACACGCGCCGATGGCAAACTCGACGTCCCAGGCGTCCGCGCGTGAGTCTCGACGAGTCGGCGCGTATCTGTCCGTTAGGCCGAGACCACGGGCGATCTTCCGACCGATGGATGGCTCGCGGCCTGCACTGATCTCCGCCGATTGCCCGACGAACACGGGAGCTACGAGGCCGACATCGGGCGCGGCCATCTCTCTACTCATCTCAAGCAAGGCATCCGCGGCGAGGATGGCATCGCTATCAAGGAAGCAGATGAACTCGGCAGATCCGAGCCCCGCCCCGAGGTTGCGACCGCCCCCTACTCCGAGATTGCGCTCCGAACGATGCACGACGGCATCGGGCGTGGACTCAGGCTGAAACGGGGGCGAGGACCCGTTGTCAACGACGAAGGCCCGCACGCTCACGCCGACCGACGCCAGCGCTGACTCCACCGCTGCTTTCGCGTCCTCCGGATCGTTCCAGGTCAGAACGACCACGTCGACGGAGGGCATGCTCACCGTCCCCGCCCCTCGCTTCCGAACACGCTGCGGATGGTGCGGCCGACGATGCGAAGGTCGGTGCCGACGCTCTGGTGGCGGAGGTACCAGAAGTCGTACTGCAGCTTCTCGAGCGCTCCGGTCGCGTCGCCGGCGTAGCCGAACTTCACCTGCGCCCAGCCGGTCAGCCCGGGTCGCACGAGATGGCGCAGTCCGTAGAACGGCAGCTTCGCCTCGAGATCAGCGACGTAGTGCGGCTGCTCGGGCCGCGGTCCGACGATGCTCAGCTCGCCACGGAGGATGTTGATCACCTGGGGCAGCTCGTCGAGGTGGGTGCGGCGGAGCAGACGCCCGATCGGCGTCACCCGAGGATCGCCCTCAGCGGTCCACTCCCCCTCGGTCTCGTCACCCGCCGGGCGCATCGTCCGGAGCTTGAGGATCGTGAAGACCTCGCCGTTCCGCCCCACCCTGGGCTGGCGGTAGAGCAGCGGACCCCGACTCGTCGCGAGGTTGGCCAGCCAGACGACCGGCACGATGAGGGCGAGGGCGACGCACCCGAGGAGCGCGATCGGGACATCGAACATCCGCTTCGCCCGGCCATAGCTCGTCCGATGGACCTCGCCGATGTCGAAGAGCATCGACGCGCGCTCGAGCTCGGCGATCGGTAGCTTCCCCAGCCACTCCTCGTAGAACAGGGTCAGCGAGCGAACCCGAACGCCGTGGGCGTGGAGCGTCGCCGCCTGGGACACGATGGCCGGCCGATCGTGGGCCTCCGCGGCAAGCACGAGGACGCTTGCGCCAGTGCCGTCGAACGCTGCCTCGAGGGGACGGTCCGGCGAGTCCGCCTCCCCGGTCGAGAGGCTGGTGACGATCGATGCCGGGCGCTCCGGGTTCCCTTCGAGCTCTGCGAGGAGGATGGCGACGTCGTCAGGATCAGCGACCACCACGACCCGATCCCGGCCCTCGGCGCGAAGCCGACCGCCGTTCGCCATGCGAATGCAGATCCGGTACCAGTCCGGCAGCAGCACGGCGGCGCCGAAGACGACAAACCGCGGCAGGAGGGCGTCGCCGACGAACAGCTGGACGAGAGAGATGGCCAGCGCTCCGGTGAACGCTGCACCCACCGATGCCCCGAGAGCGGCCTGGCGGGTCCGGGGCACGTCGGGGAGCCCGAACCCGTAGGCGAGGAGCGCCAGGAGCACCGCATAGGCGATCGTCCAGCCGAACCGGAAGGTCCCGGTGAACGAGTAGTGACCGACGTAGCGGGCATGGACGAGCGCGAGGCCGAACACGACCGCGAGCACGCCCAGGTACATGACGGGGCGAGCTGCCCGCCTCAACGCCCTTCCTCCGTCGTCACCGCCACAGCATCGGCGGGGAAGCGAGATGACTCAAGGGCTCAGCCGAGCAGCGGAGCGAGGAAGCGACCGGTCCAGCTCTCCGGCACCTGGGCCACGTGCTCCGGCGGGCCCTCGCAGATCAGGGTGCCGCCCCGGCTGCCGCCCTCGGGGCCGAGGTCGATGAGCCAGTCCGCGGTCTTGATCACGTCGAGGTTGTGCTCGATGACGAGGACGGTGTTGCCCTGGTCGACGAGCCGGCTGAGCACGGTGAGGAGCTTGCGGATGTCCTCGAAGTGGAGGCCCGTGGTGGGCTCGTCGAGGATGTAGATCGTGTGGCCCGTCGAGCGCTTGGCCAGCTCGGAGGCCAGCTTCACCCGCTGGGCCTCGCCGCCGGAGAGGGTGGTGGCGGGCTGCCCGAGGCGGACGTAGCCGAGGCCCACGTCGACGAGCGTCTGCATGTGCCGGGCGATCGCGGGCTGGTTGGCGAAGAACTCGAGCGCCTCCGCGCAGGACATGTCGAGGACCTCGGCCACGTTCTTGTCCTTGAACGTGATGTCGAGGGTGTCGCGGTTGTAGCGCTGGCCCTTGCACACCTCGCACGGGACGTACACGTCCGGGAGGAAGTGCATCTCGATCTTGATCGTGCCGTCGCCCGAGCAGGCCTCGCAGCGGCCACCGGAAACGTTGAAGGAGAAGCGCCCGGGCAGGTAGCCGCGGACCTTCGCCTCCTGGGTGGCGGCGAAGAGCTTGCGGATGTGGTCCCACACGCCCGTGTAGGTGGCCGGGTTGGAGCGGGGGGTCCGGCCGATCGGGCTCTGGTCGATGTTGATGACCTTGTCGAGGTGCTCGATGCCCTCGACCGTCTTGTGCAGGCCGGGCGGCGTCTTCGACTTGTAGATCCGCTGCATGAGCGAGCGGTAGAGGATGTCGTTCACGAGCGTGCTCTTGCCGGAGCCCGACACGCCGGTCACGGCCACGAAGAGCCCGAGCGGCACCTCGACCGTCAGGTCCTTCAGGTTGTGCTCTCGGGCGCCGCGCACGACGAGGCGCTTCTCCCCCGGCTCGCGGCGCTTGGCCGGCACCGGGATGGACTTGGCCCCGGACAGGTACTGCCCGGTGATCGACCTCTTGTTCTTGAGCAGGGCCTTGACGGTCCCGGCGTGGACGACCTCACCACCGTGCTCGCCCGCTCCCGGCCCGATGTCCACGACGTAGTCGGCCACCTTGATGGTGTCCTCGTCGTGCTCGACGACGATCACCGTGTTGCCGAGGTCCCGCAGGCGGACCAGCGTCTCGATGAGGCGCTGGTTGTCCCGCTGGTGGAGGCCGATCGAGGGCTCGTCGAGCACGTAGAGCACGCCGACCAGCCCCGATCCGATCTGCGAGGCCAGGCGGATCCGCTGGGCCTCGCCGCCGGACAGCGAGCCGGCGGACCGCCCGAGCGAGAGGTAGTCGAGCCCGACGTCGAGGAGGAACCCCATCCGGGCGTTGACCTCCTTGATGACGCGCTCGGCGATCAGCCGGTCCCGCTCGGAGAGCTCGAGCTCGGCGAGGACCTTGGCCGCCTCCCCGATCGACAGGTCGCAGATCTCCGCGATGGACCGCCCGTCGATCGTCACGGCCAGCGGCAGCGGGGCGAGGCGGGCGCCGCCGCAGGCCGGGCACGGGACCTCCCGCATGTAGCCCTCGATCTGCTCCCGCTGGTTGTCGCTGTCCGCCTCCGAGTGGCGGCGCTGCAGGTACGGGATCAGCCCCTCGTAGCTCGCGGTGTACGAGCGGACCCGGCCGTAGCGGTTCTTGTAGCGGACGTCGACCTTGCCGACGCCGGTCCCGTAGAGGAACGCCTGGCGGTGCTTCTTCGACAGCTTCCCGAACGGGGTGTCGAGGTCCGCGCCCAGGGCGTCGGCCACCGACTCGATGAGGCGGTGGAAGTACTGGCTGTGGCCGCTGGCCCACGGCGCGAGCGCGCCCTCCCGCAGGGAGAGGTCCGGGTTGGGCACCACGAGCTCGGGGTCCACCTCGAAGCGGGTGCCGAGGCCGTCGCAGGTGCTGCAGGCACCGTACGGCGAGTTGAACGAGAAGTTGCGGGGCGCCAGCTCGTCGAAGGACCCGTGGCCGTTGGGGCAGGCCAGGTGCTGCGAGAAGGTCAGGGTCTCGTCGGCCAGCCCCTCCTCCGTCTCCTCGCTCCGCTCCCCCGCCCGGGGCACCAGCTGCACCTCGGCCACGCCGTCGGCCAGGCGGAGGGCCGTCTCGAGCGAGTCGGTCAGCCGCCGCTCGATGCCCTCGCGGACCACGAGGCGGTCGACCACCACCTCGATCGTGTGCTGCTCGTAGCGGGCCAGCTCGACCTTCTCGGTGAGCTCGTGGACCTCACCGTCGATGCGGGCCCGGGCGAAGCCCTGGGCGGCCAGGTCGGTCAGGAGGGTCTCGTAGGTGCCCTTCCGGCCCCGGACCACCGGGGCGAGCACCTGGAAGCGGGTGCCCTCGGGCAGCTCGAGGATCCGGTCCACGATCTGCTGCGGCGTCTGCCGGGTGATCTCGGCACCGCACTCGGGGCAGTGCGGGACCCCGATGCGGGCGTAGAGCAGGCGGAGGTAGTCGTAGACCTCGGTGATCGTGCCGACGGTCGAGCGCGGGTTCCGGGAGGCCGACTTCTGGTCGATCGAGATCGCCGGCGAGAGCCCCTCGATGAAGTCGACGTCTGGCTTGTCCATCTGCCCCAGGAACTGGCGGGCGTACGAGGACAGCGACTCCACGTACCGGCGCTGGCCCTCGGCGTAGATCGTGTCGAAGGCCAGCGAGGACTTCCCCGACCCGGACAGGCCGGTGAAGACGATCAGCCGGTCGCGCGGGAGGTCGAGCGCGACGTTCTTCAGGTTGTGCTCGCGGGCACCCCGGATGACGAGCGAATCGGACACCCTGCCAGGCTATCGACCCTCGCAACCCGACGAACGCATGTTCGTCAGTCGACGATCTCATAGGAGTGGATGTAGAGGATCGCCGACAGGAGGCGGGTCTCCTCCGTCCCCGCCGCTCGTGCGCCCGACAGGTCGTTCGGTAGCGGCGCAGCATCGATGACAGCGAATGACCCCAGTCCGGCCCGCCGCACGAGGTCGGGTACCAGTGCCAGGTCCTCATCGGTGACTGCAGTGAGCCACCGCCGCTCGGCGTAGGCGGGACCGCCCTCGCGGATGAAGAACCCGTTGCGAGCGACCACCACGTCTTCCTCGAGCGCGACCAAGCGATCGAAGTAGTCATCGATGGCGTTCGACCGCTCGCGGAGCCACAGCACACCGGATCCGGTCACCAAGACAGCGAGCGCGACCGTGCCGACGCGCAACCATCGAGGACCCTGGGAGGCGACGACGGCACCGGCGGTCGCGAGAAGCAGGGCCGAGGTGAGGGTGTATCGGCCTCCCCACTGCGGCCCAGCCCCGCCGAGGAACTGGAACGCCCACACGAGCGGGAGGGCGGCGACGGCGCACCCGACCACGTAGCGATGAGCATGAGTCGACGGGCGCGCCGTCATCGCCACCGCAGCGACCGGAGTCGCTGCGAGAAGTCCGGGCACGAATCCCAGCCCTTTGAGGATCACCAAGACCGCCATCAACCAGGCCCCGACGAGCGCGAGATACCCGAGACGGTCATCACCCGCCCGCCCCTTCACCCAAGCCAGCATGAGCAGCCCGGCGAACGCGCAACCGAGCACCACCACCGAGCTGAGGCGCTGAGGGCGAAGCGCGAGGGTGGTGATCACCGCCTCCTGAGCGCGGTCCCCGAGCTCGCTGAGACCGCCCCGCGCAGCGCCAGCGGCTCGTGAGCCGCGCGGGGCACCCCCCACCGCGCGCTCGAGGAGGTGGTTCCCAGCCCACACCACTGCGAAGCCCGTCACGGAGCTCAGCCCAGTGACGATCGCCGTCTGCACCGCCCGGCGCAGCAGGAGCGCCACGCTGGCCCCGCCGACGAGCACGAGTGCGTACACGAACGTCTCGGTGCGCATCGTCGCCGAAAGCCCGAGCAGCATCCCTGCTGCGACGCTCCGCAGGACCGGGCGCTCCTGGTCGAGAACGGCGAGCAGGAGCGCAGTCGCTCCCACCATGCAGGCGACCCCTGGCGCGTGCTCCCAGAAGTCCAAGGCGTACACCGCCATGGGCGAGGCCAGTCCGCTCGCCCAGAAGGCCAGCCAACCGGCATCGTCGTCAGACAGGCGGCGAGCCACCGCTCGACAGGCGTGCGCGGCTGCCACCGACCCCAGCATCGGGAGCACCAGCGCCAGCCGATAGCCCCCCAGCGAGTAGAGCGGACGGGCGAGCTCGAGCATCGGAAGGGTGGTGACGTGCACCCACCCGGTCTCTGTCCGGCCTGTGTCGTAGATGGGGTGGAGCCGACCGTCAGGATCCCAGGTCTCGGCCCAGTAGCCGAGGTCTGGCTCGGCCGTGTCGTTGGCCGCCATCAAGTCGAGCGTGGCGACCTTGGCCCCGGTATCTGTCCCGAGGTACCCGCGCGGGCTCATGAGGAGGGACAGGACGACGTAGATGCCGAGCAGGAGCGCACTGGCCACCCACGGGTTCTTCAGCGCGTCGAGCTTCGAGGTCCGCGAGGCCCACACGGCGCCGAGTCTGACAGCCCCATCGCAGCCCGCAGGTCACCCCACGTCGCGGAGCTCTCGCTTCAGGTCCTTGATCTCGTCGCGGAGGCGGGCGGCGTACTCGAAGCGGAGCTCGGCGGAGGCCTCGTGCATCTCCTCCTCGAGCTGGAGGATGAGGCGTCGCAGCTCGTCGCCCGGCAGGTTGGCCAACTCCCGGTTGACCTTGTCCCGGCTGCGGCTGCGCGTCCCCTCCCCCGGGACCGGTGCGGTCTCCGCCGGGCGGATGAGGGCGAGGATGTCCGTGACGGCCTTGCGGATGGTCTCCGGGTTGATGCCGTGCCGCTCGTTGTACTCGAGCTGGAGCTTGCGCCGGCGCTGCGTCTCGCTGATCGCCCGCTGCATCGAGTCGGTGATCGTGTCGGCGTACATGATCACCTGGCCGTCGACGTTCCGAGCCGCCCGGCCCATCGTCTGGATGAGGCTGGTCTCCGAGCGGAGGAAGCCCTCCTTGTCGGCGTCGAGGATGGCGACCAGCGACACCTCGGGCAGGTCGAGGCCCTCGCGGAGCAGGTTGATGCCGACGAGCACGTCGTACTCCCCCAGCCGGAGGTCGCGCAGGATCTCGATGCGCTGGATCGTGTCGATGTTCGAGTGGAGGTACCGGACCCGGAGCCCCTGCTCGAGCAGGTAGTCGGTGAGGTCCTCGGCCATCTTCTTCGTCAGCGTGGTCACGAGGACCCGGGAGTCGTCGGCGATCCGCTTCTGGATCTGCTCGATGAGGTCGTCGATCTGGCCCTTCGTGGGCTTCACGATCACCTCGGGATCGACCAGGCCGGTGGGTCGCACGATCTGCTCGGCCACCTGGCTCGAGACCTGCAGCTCGAAGTCGCCGGGTGTCGCCGACACGAAGATCACCTGGTTGATGCGCTCCAGCACCTCCTCGAAGCGCAGCGGCCGGTTGTCCGCGGCCGACGGGAGGCGGAACCCGTGCTCGATCAGCTCGAGCTTGCGGGACCGGTCCCCCTCGTACTGGCCGTGGAGCTGGGGCACCGCGACGTGGCTCTCGTCGATGACGAGGAGGAAGTCGTCCGGGAAGAAGTCGAGCAGCGTGTGCGGCGGCTCACCGGGGCCGCGGCCGTCGATGGGCGCCGAGTAGTTCTCGATGCCGTTGCAGTAGCCGACCTCCTGCATCATCTCGAGGTCGTACTGGGTGCGCATCCGGAGGCGCTGCGCCTCGAGGAGCTTGCCCTCCTTCTCGAAGGTGGCGAGTCGCTCCTGGAGCTCGGCCTCGATCCGCTTGATGGCGGCCTGCATGCGCTCCTCGCCGGCCACGTAGTGGGTGGCCGGGTAGACGACGAGCTCGTCGAGCACCTGCACCTGCTCGCCGGTGAGCGGGTCGACGACCTGGATCCGCTCGACCTCGTCACCGAAGAGCTCGATGCGCACCGCGGTCTCGTCGTAGGCCGGGTGCACCTCGATCGTGTCGCCCCGCACCCGGAACTTCCCCCGCACGAGGTTCATGTCGTTGCGCTCGTACTGCATGTCGACGAGCTTGCGGAGGAACGCCCGCTGGTCGATCTCGTCCCCCACCCGGACGTGCGCCATGTTCCGGCGGTACTCCTCCGGGGAGCCGAGCCCGTAGATGCACGACACCGAGGCCACGACGATCACGTCCCGGCGGGTCAGCAGCGCCGAGGTGGCGGCGTGCCGCAGCCGGTCGATCTCGTCGTTCACCGACGAGTCCTTCTCGATGTACGTGTCGCTCGAGGCGATGTAGGCCTCGGGCTGGTAGTAGTCGTAGTAGCTGACGAAGTACTCGACCCGGTTGTCGGGGAAGAACTCCCGGAACTCGTTGGCCAGCTGGGCGGCCAGGCTCTTGTTCGGGGCGAGGACGAGCGTGGGCCGCTGGACCTGCTCGATCGTCCAGGCGATCGTGGCGCTCTTGCCGGAGCCGGTGATGCCGAGGAGCGTCTGGTAGCGATCGCCCCGGTTCAGGCCCTCCGTGAGCGCGGCGATGGCCTTGGGCTGGTCGCCCGCGGGGGCGAAGTCGGAGACCATCCGGAAGGGCGGCACAGGGGTCAGGCTACCGACCACCCCTGACACCTGGCGTCAGCGTGCGGGACCCCAGGTGGGGAGGCAGCGCTCGGGCTCCGTGAGGTCCACGGCCCGGAACAGCTGGAGCTTCTCCCGCCAGCTCGGCAGCGGCGTCACCAGCTCGGGATCGTCCTTCGCCCGGTCGAGGTGGACCACCTCGCCGCCGCGGCGGTAGGTGATGCGGACGTTCGGACGGTCGGCGAGGTACGTCCGCAACTGCCCCCACGTGAGGGCGTAGTCCGACGCGGCGTACCGGGCCAGCCCCGCCGAGGACGTGTCGAGGATCTCGACGAGGTCGTCCTGGTCGTCGGCCAGGGGCAGGGTCCGGGGCACGATGAGGTGGTTGGTCTCGCCGCCGACGGTGCGCAGGTTGGCGTACATGTTCCAGCCGTAGGCGGTCTTCAGCTCGAGGTACGGCGTGAGCCCGTTGAGCACGACGAGGAGCGGGACGACGGCGAACGCCCAGTGGTGCGGGCGCAGGCGCACCACGGCGGGCGTGCGCTCCTGGCGGAGGTAGCGGGCGGTGGCGACGATGGACGTGAGCGCGACGGCCTGCCACGGCCACCAGCCGATCGACCGACCGCCCTGCGGGCCGAGGGCGTCGACGGTGACGAGCACGGCCAGCGTGGTCACGGCGCCCGCGGCGGCCAGATGGGTCCGCTCGGGCAGCCGCTCGCCCCGCAGGGCCAGCCGCGCCCGCACGGATCCCACCCGCTCGGCGACCCACGACCCGGCAGAGGGCGGGAGGAAGAGCACGAAGAGCGCGAGGAGGACGGCGCTGAAGTCGAAGAACTGGTGCGCCCGGTCGAGGGCGAGGAGCGCGTGGAAGGTGATGGCGACGAGGACGCCGAGTCGGCGGGTGCGGGGCAGCACGAGCAGGACGGGCACCGCCAGCTCGATGAGGACCGTCCCGTAGATCACCGCGTGCTCGAGCCACGCCGCGCCCCCGAGCTGGAGCCCGGCCAGGCCCAGCGACTCGGTCGACTCCCGGTAGAAGTAGACGGCGCAGCTGACCGACCGGTCGAAGAACCCCTCGTTCAGCTTCGCGAAGGCCGCGAAGGCGTAGAAGCTGAGCAGCGTGCCCCGGGCCGCCGGGAAGACCCGGTTGGCCATGTCGGTGCGGTCGAACGGGCGGCGGCGGGCGACCCCCACGCCCAGCGCGGCGAGGATCGACAGGTTGACGAACCCGGCGAGGAGCCAGTGGTTGCCGAGGAGCGGGGCCTCCTCCCAGACCGTGACCAGCCCGCCGGCGGCCAGCACGCCCAGGGGGACCACCGCGCCGGGCCGCAGGAGGGTGAGCCCGATGCCGAGGGTCAGCAGCGCCTGTGCCCACGCGGGGGCGCCCCGGGGGTTCCCGAGGAGGTGCCAGGTGGCCGCGAGCGCCCACAGGACGCTGAACAGCGCCAGCGCGTCGGCCTGGACGGAGCGTCGACCGAAGCGCTCCGGAGGGTTGGGGTCAGCCACGGGCGGCGTCGTGGCCGACCGCCTGCGCCCGGAGCCGCTCCCAGAGCTCGTCCACCTGTGCGGTCAGCGCCTCGAGGGTGCCGGAGTTGTCGATCACCACGTCCGCCTTCGCGAGGCGCTCCTCTCGGGACACCTGCCGAGCCATCCGCGCCCGGGCGTCGTCCTCGCGCATCCCGCGCTGCTCGACGAGCCGGCGCACGGCGATCTCGGGGTCGACGTCGACGACCACCAGCTCGGCGAGGTCGTCTCGTCCGGACTCGACGAGGAGCGGGACGTCGAGGATCACCACGTGGTCGGTCTCGGCCTCGGCCTGGAGCCGGTTGGCGATCTCGACCCCGACGGCGGGGTGCACGATGGCGTTGAGGGCCTGGAGGGCGTCCGGGTCGGCGAACACGATGTCCGCCACCGCCTGCCGGTCGAGGGTCCCGTCGGCGGCCACGATCCCGGGTCCGAAGCGCTCCACCATGGCGTCGAACACCGGGGTGCCCGGTTCCTGGAGCTCGCGGGTGATCGCGTCCGCGTCGACGACCACCGCGCCGCGCGACGCGAGGAGCGCGGAGACGGTCGACTTGCCGGAACCGATCCCGCCGGTGAGTCCGATGAGCAGCACGGGGGCGCAGCCTATGGGACCGCCGCGCCGCGGGTCCCGTACCCTCGACGGACGTGGCCGCGGACGCCGACCTCTACGCCCCTGACCCGTCCACGCGCCTGGCCGCCGCTCGTGGCCTCTCGCCGCGCGCCCGCCGGAGGCTCGTCCGCCACGCGCCGGACTGGCCGATGCTCTCCCCCGGCGCCCTCAACGCCTGGCTGCTCCTCGTGACCACCAAGCCGCCGCACTGGCGCGAGCCCCTCCTCCCCTGGCCGGAGGAGCCCCTCAGCCTCGGCGAGCCGCACCCGGGGTTCCTCTACCCCGACCCCATCGGGTTCTGGGCCGAGGTCCGCCGGTGGTCGATCGCCGTCTTCACCCGGGTCGAGCCGACCTGGCGGACCGCCGAGGCGCTCGCGCTCACGACGCTCGTGCACTGCGGCGAGGACGCCTCGGTGGTGGAGCTGGCGCAGCGGACGTGCCGCCCTCGCGTGGTCCTCTACCTCGACGAGCAGGCTGCGGCGGGCGCGCCCGCCGACCTGCCGAAGCAGGAGGCCGAGATCCCCGATCCGCACCGGGGCGGGCAGGCGTACGCCGGCTGGTGGGCCACGCTCGCTGACGGCACGGTGCTCGGGAAGGCACCCCAGCACCCGACGATGCACCGCCTCTACGACTCCGACGACATGGCGGGCTGGCTCCAGCGCTGGCGGTGACTAGTCCCCTTGGGGGCGAGTGAAATGACTCGTTCGGGGGGTGTGCCGGAACGCGGCAGATGCCGACAATCTCCACGACCCACGCACCCGGGCTCCACCGCCACCGCGACAGCACGGCCCACCTGGTGCGAGGACATCCGCTTCTGCGCCTGTCCGGCGCGACCCACCTGGAGGAACCGTGCGCCGCCGATCCAACCTGCTGATCCTGCTCGGAGTCGCGTTCTTCGTCGTCGGAGGGCTGATCGTGTACCTCCTCACCGACGACGACGGCGACAGCGGCTCCGGAGGGGGGAGCAACCAGGCGACCGTCGTCGTCGGCACCGACGACATCCAGCCCGGCGACCTCGTGGACGAGCTCCTCGAGGCCGGGCGCCTCCGCACCGTCGAGATCCCGGCCGAGCAGGTCGTGGCCGGTGCGGTCCAGAGCGTGAACCAGCTCGCCGGCGGGGTGTTCATCCAGGGCTTCGCCGCCGACCAGCAGATCACCACCGGCGGCGTCCAGGTCCAGTCCCGCAGCTTCGAGATCCCCGAGGGGCACGACGCGGTGGCCGTCCAGCTCGGCTTCGTGGACGGTGGGGCCGGCTACGTGGGCCCCGGCGACCGGATCAACCTCTACGGCCTCTACCCCACCGGCACCGCTGGTGAGGCGCCGACCCCGCGAGCCGAGCTGCTGCTGTCGGGCGTGGAGGTCCTCGACGTCGACCTCTCGATCCCCGCTCGCCGGGGCTCCGGCCAGGTCAGCAACGACCCCACGACCACCGGCCAGACCCGGGCCAGCGCCCAGAACGTGACCTTCCTCCTCGCGCTGACCCCGGAGGACGCCGAGAAGGTCCTGTACTCGACCGAGTTCGCCTCGCTCTACGCCACCCTCCAGGCGCCGGACGCCCCGGAGACCGGCGACACGCCCGGCCGCGACGGCGGCAGCGTCCTGGCCCGCTGAGCCCCCGCACCCAGACCGACAGGCAACGCCAGTGACCCCACGCAAGATCCTCATCCTCGACCGGGCGGAGGCCCTCGCGGACCAGGTCCGCGACGCCCTCGCCGACTCCTCCACGCCCGTGGAGATCACCACCTGCCTCCGGGTCGGCTCGGTGGGCGAGGTCCTCGAGGAGGACGGCCCGTTCGACCTGCTCGTGGCCGGACCCAGCCTCGGGACCCGCTCGGGGCTCGCTCGCCTCCGCCTCATCCACGAGGAGCTGCCGGCCATGAGCATCGTGCTGGCCTTCTCCCGGCGGCCCGACGCCAGCCTCCGCGAGATCATCCGCACCGGAGCCGTCGACCTCCTCCAGCTCCCGGTCGAGGACGACGAGCTGGTCGAGTCGCTCGAGCGGGCGTGGGGCCTGGCCGGCGGGGTGGGCCTGCCCGCCGTCGCTGCCGCCCCCGAGGTGGCGGGTCCGAGCGGCAGCTCCCTCGGGACGATCTTCACGATCGCGTCGGCCACCGGCGGCTGCGGCAAGACGTTCTACGCTACGAACCTGGCCTACTTCCTCGCCCGCTACACGGGGAAGTCCGTCTGCATCGTCGACCTCGACCTGCAGTTCGGCGAGGTCTCCACGGCCCTGCGCCTGCGGCCGAAGTACACGATCTTCGACGCCCTCCAGCGCGACGACGCCGACGAGGCCGTGCTCGCGCAGCACCTGCCCGAGTACTGCGCCGTCCACGAGACCGGGGTCAGCGTCCTGGCTGCGCCCAAGGAGCCCTCGGAGGCGGACCGGATCGCCGCCCCTGACGTGCACCGCATCCTCGAGGCGGCTCGCCGGGCCTACGACTACGTGATCGTCGACACCCCGCCGGCCCTCGCCGAGACGGTCCTCGTCGCCTTCGACATCTCGGACCTCCTCTACGTGATGGCCACCCTCGACCTGCCGAGCGTGCGGAACATGAGCGTGTTCCTCTCGACCCTCGAGCGGCTGAAGGTCCCCACCGAGAACATGCGCCTGATCCTGAACAAGGCGGAGCGCGACGTCGGCATCGACATCGACCAGGTCACCAAGCTCTTCCCCCAGGGCTTCGAGAGCGTGCTCCCCTACGCGAAGGAGGTGAGCCGCTCCATCAACCTCGGCATGCCCGTGATGGCGGCCTCCCCGACCGCGCAGATCAGCACGCTGATGGCGAACGGCATGGCGAACCTGCTCGACGAGGAGCAGCGCAGCCAGGCCATCGAGGACTCCACCCCCAAGCGACAGGGCCTGTTCCGTCGCAAGGCCAAGGCATAGGGAAGCGAGGCACCCATGAAGCTCTCCGAGAAGCTGGCCGCCCTCGAGCAGGAGGAGGCCGGAACCAAGGCCGAGCCCGCTGCGCAGGCGGCCCCCCGCTCCCGCAGCCGGGCGGCGAGCCCGAGCACCGGGCGCACCGCCTGGGACGCGACCAAGCGCAAGGTCCGCGAGATGGTCCTCGAGGAGGTGGCGCCCAAGATGGCCGGGCTCACCCCCGACGAGCTGGCCGACGAGGTGCGGGCCACCCTGGACAGGATCGTCCAGCGGGAGGACGTCGAGGTCACGCCGCTCGAGCGCCGCCGCTTCGTCCAGGAGGTCATGTCCGACACCCTCGGGTACGGCCCCCTCGACCCGCTCCTCGCCGACGACACCATCACCGAGGTGATGTGCAACTCGTTCGACGACATCTGGGTGGAGCGCAACGGCCGCCTCGAGCAGACGGACTTCAAGTTCTCCGACGACACCCAGTACCGGGCCGTCATCGAGAAGATCGTCTCCGCCGTCGGACGGCGCGTCGACGAGTCCTCCCCCATGGTCGACGCCCGTCTCCCCGACGGCTCCCGCGTGAACGCCATCATCCCGCCCCTGGCCCTGCACGGCTCGGTCCTGACGATCCGGAAGTTCGCCCGGGACCCGTACACGGCCACGGACCTCATCCGCTTCGGTACGTGGACGATGGACCTGGTCACGCTCATGGACGCGTGCGTCCGCGGCAAGCTCAACATCCTCGTCTCGGGAGGCACGGGCACCGGCAAGACGACGAACCTCAACGTCCTGTCGAGCTTCATCCCCGACGGCGAGCGGATCATCACGATCGAGGACTCGGCGGAGCTCCAGCTCCAGCAGCGCCACGTCATCAACCTCGAGACCCGGCCCGCCTCGGCCGAGGGCACCGGCGAGGTCTCGATCCGCGACCTCGTCCGCAACGCCCTCCGGATGCGCCCCGACCGGATCATCGTCGGCGAGGTCCGGGCCGCTGAGGCCCTGGACATGCTCCAGGCGATGAACACCGGTCACGAGGGCTCGATGACGACGGTCCACGCCAACAGCGCCCGGGACGCCCTCAGCCGGCTCGAGACGATGGTCCTCATGGCCGGCTTCGAGCTGCCGGTGCGGGCGATCCGCGAGCAGATCGCCGCCGCCATCGACCTCGTCGTCCAGGTCAGCCGCCTGCCGGAGGGCCAGCGCGTGATCAGCGCCGTGTCGGAGGTCCAGGGCATGGAGGGCGACACGATCCTCCTGCAGGACATCATGAGCTACCGCATGCACCCGGACCCCGCGCCGGGCAGCCCGCCCGGCGAGCTCGTGGCCACCGGCCTGCGCCCCAAGCTGGTCGACCGCCTGGCCGAGATGCGGGTGGACGTCCCCGCCTCGATCTTCAAGGCGCCGCCCCGTCAGGCGGCCACCCGCACGGCGGGTCGCAGCCGCCGGGTCCAGGTCCCCACCCCTCGGGAGATCGCCGACAAGGAGCAGCTGCGGTGAGCGGCAGCCAGCTGGCCGCGATGCTCCTCGTGGGCGGGGGCATGGCCCTCGTCGCCGTCGGCATCCTCTCCCGAGTGTACGACCGGGAGCAGCAGCTCGCCGAGCTGCTCGACCTGCCGTGGGGAGAGCGGGACGTCGATCTCGCCGCGGCCGTCGAGCAGCACTCGTCCATCGTCGAGACCACCATCGGCGCGGCCGGCAAGCTCGTCGACCAGGTCGACGCCAAGGGCTCGCTGCGGTCGCTGCTCGAGCAGGCCCGGGTCCCGGTGCGGCCCGGCGAGGCCGTCGTCATCGCGATGAGCGCGGCGCTCGCGCTCGGCACGTTCATCTGGGCGATCACCGACACGGTGCCCTTCGGCGTCCTCGCCGCGGTCGCCACCCCCTTCCTGGCCGTGGCCCTGCTGCGCCGCCAGATCGCCCGGCGCAAGCGCCAGTTCGAGGAGCAGTTCCCCGACGCGCTGACGCTGATCGCCTCGTCGCTGTCCGCCGGCCACACGTTCCTCCGGGCCATCCAGATGATGGCCGAGGAGTCCGAGGGCCCGATCGCCGAGGAGTTCGGACGGGTGGTCTCGGAGACCCAGCTCGGTGACCCGCTGGTCGACGCCCTCCAGCGCATGGCCGAGCGGCTCGACATCAAGGACGTGGACTGGGTGGTGCAGGCCATCCGGATCCAGCAGACCGTGGGCGGCCGCCTGGCCGACCTCCTCCACACGCTGGCGGACTTCATCCGCTCCCGGGAGGAGATCCGGCGCGAGATCGACGTGCTGACGGCCGAGGGGCGCCTCTCCGCCTACGTCCTCGGCGCCCTCCCCGTCGGTCTGGCGGTCTTCATCCAGACCTCGAACCCCGGCTACCTCGACCCCATGTTCGAGGGCTGGGGCCCCATCTGGCTCGCCGGCTCCCTGGCCTCGGTCGGGGCCGGCATCGCTCTGATCCTCCGCATGGTGAAGGTGGACGTCTGATGACCCCGATGCTCGGTTGGCTGGTCCTCGTCGGCGGCGCGGTCGTGGCCCTGGTCGGTCTCGCCCAGGCGGGCCAGGCCCCGGAGCCGACCCCGGCCGACTACCTGCGCAGCCTCGACATGGATGACGAGGAGGCCGACGAGTTCGAGCGGACGCTCACGCTCCCCTTCCTCACCCGCGTCGTCCGACCGATCGCCTCGAAGGTGCTGGGCGCACTGGGGAGCGTGCTCCCGACCAACATCCGCGACCGGGTCCACGAGCAGCTCCTCCACGCCGGCCTCCAGCACCGCTTCCGGGCCGAGGAGATCGTCACGCTCCGCGTCCTCGGCGCGGTGGGCGGGCTCATCCTCGGTGTCCTCAACCTCGGGGTCGGCTTCGTCGGCGGCGGGCTCGGGCTCCTCCTGCTCGTGCTGCTGCCCGTCGCGGGCGCCCAGCTCCCCCAGTCCTGGCTCGACCGGCAGGTCGAGGAGCGCCAGAACCAGATCCGCCGGGACCTGCCGGACACGCTCGACCTCATGGCCATCTCGGTCGAGGCCGGGGTGGGCTTCGAGGGCGCGATGGGCGTCGTGTGCGACAGCTTCGACTCACCCCTCGCCGAGGAGTTCGCGCGTACGCTGCAGGAGATGGAGCTGGGTCTCCCCCGCCGGGAGGCCCTCCAGAACCTCAAGCGGCGCACGGAGGTGCCGGAGCTATCGAACTTCGTGCTGACGCTGACCCAGGCGGACGCCCTCGGCATGCCGATCGGTCGCGTGCTGAAGACGGCGGCCGACGAGATGCGGACGCGCCGCCAGCAGTGGGCGCGAGAGGCGGCGGCGAAGCTCCCGGTGAAGATCCTGTTCCCGCTGGTGGTCTTCATCTTCCCGCCGCTCTTCGTGGTGCTGCTGGGTCCGGCGGCCTCCGACATCGGCGGCGCCTTCGGGGGCTGACCCCCATCGAGGAGGCGACCCCCGGGGCCGAGGCCCCGGACGCGCTCCGCCCCTTCCAGCAGATCATCCTGGTGATCCGCTGGGTCACCACGGTCCTCTCGCTCGCCCTCGCCAGCCCCGACATCCAGGACGGTCAGGGCCGAGCGATCACCGCCACCGCCGTCATCGGCGCGGTAACCGTCTGGCGATCGTTCCGACCGATCCGGGCCAGCGGCACGCTCGCGACGACGCTGTGTGTCTTGACCGAGGCCGCCGTCACCGCGCTCGTGATCGCGGCCACGGGCTACTGGGGATCCGCGTTCGTCTTCTCGGCGCTCACCGCGGTCGCCGTGGCGGGCTTCGCTCGGGGCTTCGGCTTCGGCCTGCGGGTCGCCGCGCTCGTCGCCGTCTCGATCACGCTGTCGTGGGCGCTCGTCAGCGATCTCGACGAGGACCAGGTGCGGACCACGATCCAGCTGTCTGCCGAGGTGGTCCTGGTCGGCCTCGTGACCGGCTTCGCCCGACGCATCTCCGGTGAGGCCGAGCAGCGCCAGACCCTGGCCCTGGACCGCCTCGGGCGCCTCTCCGACGCCAACACGCTCCTGTACCAGCTGCACCAGGTCACCCAGACCCTCCCCTCCTCCTTCGACCTCGACGAGGTCCTCGACGGCACGGCCGCGCAGGTGGAGGACCTCTTCCGCTTCGGGTCCATGGCGCTGCTCCTCCGAGACGACACCGACGACCGCTGGCGGACCGTCCGTCGGCACAAGGCCCGTCCTCCCGCGCTCGTCAACGATGCGGAGCTCCCGCCACCGCTGCGCCGCTGCCTCGAGGAGCGCCGCGTCGTGACCGTGCCGAACCTCCTGGTCGGTGGGGGCCCCGGGCTCTCCGAGAGCGCCTCCTCCGGGGCCTACGCCCCCCTCGTGGCACGGGGCGCGGCGATCGGGATCCTCGTCCTCGAGGACGACGAGCCGCACGGCTTCGACGCCCGCGACGTGGAGCTGCTGACCGGCTTCGTCGAGACCGCCGCCCTGGCGATCGACAACGCTCGCTGGTTCGGGCGGCTGCGCACCGTCGGCGCCGACGAGGAGCGCACCCGCATCGCCCGCGACCTCCACGACCGGATCGGCCAGTCGCTGGCCTACCTCGCCTTCGAGCTGGATCGCCTCGTCCGCCTCACCAAGGACGAGCCCGAGATCCAGGACCCCCTCGACCAGCTCCGGGACGACGTCCGTGGCGTCATCCGCGAGGTCCGCGACACGCTCTACGACCTGCGCACGGACGTCACCGAGACCCAGAGCCTCCCCGTGATCCTGCAGGGCTACCTGGACCGCGTCCGGGACCGCAGCGGGCTGGCCACGACACTGCGGACCGAGGAGACCGGCCGGCTGCCGATCCTCCAGGAGCGCGAGATGTGGCGCATCGCCCAGGAAGCGGTCACCAACGTGGAGCGCCACGCCCAGGCCACCCAGGTCACGGTCACGTGGCGCTGCGACGGCACCCACGCCACGCTCGAGGTGGCCGACGACGGCGTGGGCTTCGCCGTCGGCAAGGCCGGCCGGCTCGACTCCTACGGCCTCATGGGGATGCGGGAGCGAGCCGACAGCATCGGCGCCCAGCTGACCCTGGCCTCGGAGCCCAGCCGCGGGACGCGAGTACGCTGCGTCGTCTGATGTGCCGGACGACCTCACGGAGGCGGCGTGACCGTTCGACTGCTGCTCGCTGACGACCATCGGATGCTCCGCGAGGGGCTGCGGCGCTCGATGACCGAGCAGGGGTTCGAGGTCGTCGGTGAGGCGGTGAACGGCGAGGAGGCCGTGCGCCTCGGGCTCGAGCTCGTCCCCGACGTCATCCTCATGGACGTGTCGATGCCCGAGATGGACGGCGTGGAGGCCACCGCCGCGCTCCGTCAGGCCGGCTCGCCGGCTCGCATCGTCATGCTGACGATGCACGCCGACAGCGACGTCCTCGCCGAGGCCCTCCGAGCCGGAGCCAGCGGCTACCTCGTGAAGGACTGCTCCACCGAGGAGGTGGCGGAGGCCGTGCGCGCCGCCGCCAACGGCGAGACCGCGCTCTCCCCGCAGCTGGCCGCCACGATGCTCGAGGAGGTGCGCCGCCTCGAGGGTCCGGACCCGGAGCCCGACGAGGAGCGCATCATCACGAAGCGGGAGGAGGAGGTCCTCCAGCTCATCGCCGACGGGTGCTCCACCCCCGAGGTGGCCGCCCGCCTCTACATCAGTCAGAAGACGGTGAAGAACCACCTGGCCTCGATCTACCAGAAGCTCGACGCCCGGGACCGGACGCAGGCCGTGCTCCAGGCTGTGCGGATGGGGATCGTCCACCTCAGTTGAGGACCGCGGTCAGGCCGCTGCGCAGGGCGCGAATTGGTCCACATGGCCTATTCAGATGTTCGGAGCGCCCGCCGATACTTGGGATGAGACAGGAAGCCGGCCCGGGCGGTCCGGGCGAGCCGACCCTAGGAGCAACCATCCCATGATCACCACCTACGAGTTCCTCGCCACCTGGCTGCGGGCCCGCTTCTCCGACAGCGAGCGCGGCGCCTCCCTCGTCGAGTACGCCCTCCTCGTGGCCCTCATCGCCGTCGTCTGCATCATGGCCATCCGGGTCCTCGGCACGAACGCGAACGACAGCTTCTCGAGCACCGGCTCCGCCATCAACTGAGGCACTCGCGTCACTGACGCTTCGAAGGAGCGGGACGGTTCGCCGTCCCGCTCCTTCGCGTTCCGGCCCGCTCGCTCTCCTGTGCCCGCTGCAGCTGGAGCGCCTCAGCAGCGCAGATCGGGGGCGAGCTGGGCGCCGCGCCGGCACCCGAGGACCCAGGAGTCGCTGCGCACGAGGACCCGCCACTCCGGGTCCGCCATCAGCACCTGCGCGGGCGGCGCGGTGGACCGAGCGACGACGAGCTCGATGCTGTGGTCGTCGAGGACCGAGCGGACCCCGCGCCCGTCGAGCAGTGCGAGGTGGTCGTCGAGGACGTCGGCCGGGAACATGTCGAAGCGGTCGTCGGCGAACACGTCACCCCGCGGGCCGTCGAGGAGTTCGCGGAGGTTGCCCACCACGTCGGGCGCGGCCAGAAGGTGTGCGCTGGTGTCGACCGCGTGGGATCGGAGATGGGCGAGCTCGGCCACGGGGTAGCCGCTCAGGTCGAAGTCCGGCTCCTCGAGACGAGCGGTGCCCAGGACCACCGCGAGGAGCACCGCCGTGACGAGCAGCGCGGGCGCCAGCGGGCCGCGATCGGCGGCTCGGAGCGACCCGACGGCGGGGAGCGCCGGCGCCATCGTCCCGAGGAGGGCCAAGGCCGCCACCGGTGCGTTGCGGACGCTCACGAGCGCTGCCGCTCCGAACACCACGAGCAGGAGGCCCGACCGCCAGGAGGGCCGCCGGACGAGCAGGAGCGCCGCGAGGAGCAGCAGGGCCAGGAAGGAGCGCTGCCCGAGGGAGTCGAACGCGGGCGACCGCCACTCCTGGACGTGCTGGAGCACGTCCCCTCGGCCCAGAAGCGCGACCGGGAAGGTCAGCGCTCGGAGACCTAGGGGACCCATGGCACCGCACACCGCGCCCCCAGCCAACCAGCCGAGGCTCCGCAGGGCGGGCCCGGGATCCTCGCCGTCCAGCCGCCGCCCCGCAGCGGCGACGACGAGCAGGCCGAGGCCGAGCGGGAACGACCCGTGGCTGTTCGCCCACAGCCACCCGAACGGCAGCAGCCAGATCGGGCGCAGCCTGCCCTCTTCCGCGAGCGCGGTGAGACCGATGCCGATGAGCCCTACGAGCAGCGGCCGCTCGGACCACATGGTGGCGGAGGCGACGAGGAACAGGGTGATGAGGCCGAGGCGGGCGAGGAGACTGGTGGCTCGAGCGGTGAGGGCCCAACCGAGCGCAGCGATCGAGGCGACGAGGAGGCCTGTCAGCACCCGCAGCCCGGTTCCGCCACCGAGGGCCTCGACGGTCGCGTAGGCCCACGACGGGAGCCAGCTCTGGACCGTCCAGGGCTCGCCGAGCGCGGTGAACGTGTACGGGTCCGTGCTCGGGACCGAGCCCCGCTCGAGGATCAGCCGCCCGGTGGCGAGGTGCGTGAAGAGCGAGTTGTCGTCCAGGGGCCGCAGGCCGAGGTACCACGCGAGCGCCGCGACGAGGGCACCGCAGGCCAGGCCCAGCGAGGGCCGCAGCGTGCGGCCAGGCGGCGGCTCAGACGAGGACACGCTCGAACGCTAGAACGCGTCCATGATGTTCATGATCGCCGGGCCGAGGATGACCACGAACAGGGCCGGGAAGATGCAGAAGACCATCGGCACCATCATCTTCACCGGGGCCTTCGCCGCCCGCTCCTCGGCCAGCTGGCGGCGCTTCACGCGCATCTCGTCGGCCTGGGCCCGCAGCACCCGACCGATCGACACGCCGAACATGTCGGCCTGGAGGATGGCCAGCACGAAGGAGCGGATCTCCGGGATGTCTGTGCGGGCGTCCATCGCCCGGAGCGCCTCCGCCCGGGAGGCGCCGGCCCGGGTCTCCCCCAGCATCCGGGAGAACTCCTCGGTGAGCGGTCCCGGCACGGCCGCCACCGTCCGGTCCAGCGCCTGCTCGAAGCCGAGGCCCGCCTCGACGCTGATGACGAGGAGGTCCATCACGTCGGGCAGCTTGCGCCGGATCTCGAACTGGCGGTCCTGGACCTTGCGGTCGAGCACCGAGTCCGGACCGACCACGAACACCGCGCCGGCCAGGAGGGTGAACAGGAGCTGGCCCATCCCGCCGACAGGCGACCTCGTGTAGGCGAAGTAGGTGGCGATGGGGGCCAGCACGACGGTCACCACCCGGATGGCCATGAAGCGATCGAAGCTGTCCTGATCGCCGGTCCCGGCGATGACGAGCTTCGTGCGCACGCCCTCGAGGTACCCCTGCGGTGTGAAGCGCTTCCCGAGCGTGGTGAGGCCCTCGAGGAGCGGCGCGAGGGCTCGCTCCTGGATCGGCGCGAGCAGCTCCTTCTCCCGGACGGACTGGACCTCGTAGTCGTCGAGCTGACGAAGAGAGGCGCGCACGACCGATCGCTCCTCCACCTGGCTCAACGCCGTGTAGATCACGAGGCCCACCATGAGGCCGATCCCGGCCACCCCAAGCATCAGCATCCCGGAACCACCCTCAGATCTCGATCTCGATGAGCTTCTTCATCCAGAAGAACCCCGCGCCCATGAGCAGCCCCGCCCCGATCAGCATGATGCGTCCCATGCCCTGCTCGAAGAGCGGATCGAGGTAGCCGGGGTTGGCGCCCATGATGAACACGCCGAGGCCCACCGGGAGGAGGCCCAGCACGACGGCGCTCACCCGCCCCTCCGCCGTCAGGGCGTTCACGTCGCGGCGCAGGCGCTCCCGCTCGGTCATCGTGTCGGCCACGGTCACGAGGAGCTCGGCCAAGTTGCCGCCCACCTCGCGCTGGATGCGGATGGCCATGACCGCCCAGTCGAAGTCCGGTGATCCCATGCGCTCCGCCACCCCCTCGAGGGCCTCCTCGAGCGGACGGCCGAGGCGAGCCTCGGTGACGACCCGCCGGAGCTCCCGGCCCATCGGCTCCCCCACCTCGGTGGAGACCGCCTCCACGCCCTGCATGAGCGAGAAGCCGGCCCGCAGCGTGCTGGCCAGCAGCTGCAGCATGTCTGGGAGCTGGGCCTGGAACTCCTTGCGCCGGCGGCCGGCCAGGAAGCTGAGGATGGCGGGCGGGGCCATCGCCATGAGGATCAGCCCGACGAGCGCGCTGAAGGCGCTGCCCGCGAGGACGAGCAGCAAGGCGCCCACGACCACGACGCCCGCGACGTAGAAGAAGATGGCCTCCGCCGGTCGCAGGGCGAGGTTCGCCTGGTCGAGCTGCTTCTCGACCCGGGCCAGGATCCCCTGACGCTCCGCGATCTCCTGGGTGGCGGCGACGGCCCGCTGCATGAGCGCGGAGGTGGCGAGCGACGCCCGGCCCTCCTGCTCCTCGTCCGCGGGCACGTAGCCCTCGCCATACGGGCGGAGGGTCTCGTCCAGCGAGCGATCGGGCCCCGCGAAGATCGTGCCGAGGCTCATCGCCGCGGCGAACGCGGCCACTGCGATGAGCGCCAGGCCGAGGAAGAGGCCCGCCTCCGTACGCAGGAACGCGGGGCCCGGGGGCGAGGGGGCCGGGCGGGGCGTGAGGTTGGCTGACGCGTCCAGACGACTGCCGAGCACGATCTCGGCACCAGCCTGGCTGCGCCCCACCGACAGCTGGACCGGCACCGTCTCACCACCCGACTCCGAGCGGGAGGCGTAGGTCACGACGAACTGGTTCTGGAGCGCCGCCTGCACCTGTGCGAACAGGGCGTTCACGCCGCCGGCGTCGTCCGCGACGACGGCAGCCCCACCGGTCGCCATGGCGATGTCACGCAGCGAGGCGAAGCCGTTGTTCTCGACGCCCATGGCGAAGAGCGCACCACCGGCGTTGGTCACCGCGGCGCGAGCTCGGGTGGCGTCGGCCGCGGACGTGGTGTCACCGCCGTCGCTGAAGATCAGGATGTTCGGCTGCCGCTCGGTCCCCTCGAACATCTCCGCCGCGGTGACGATGGCGTCGTACGCCGAGGTGCCCCGCCCGAGCGGCATCGACTCGAGGGCCTCGAGCAGCGCTCGCTCGTCGGTCGTGAACTCCTCGACGATCTGCACCTCGCCGCTGAAGGTCACGATGGCGATCTCGTCGGCCTCGGCCTTCGCCTCGACGAAGGAGCGCGCCGCCTCGAGCACCCGCTCGATCAGCGCCCCCTCCTCCATCGAGATGGACACGTCGATCACGAGGGCCACCTGGAGCGCCCGCTCCTCCGCGAGCGGCACCGCGGTCGAAGCCTCGACGATCACCCCCTCCTCGCGCACCACGAGGTCGGCGAGATCCGCTCGATCACCGTCGTAGCGGAAGGTGACGGCGACGGCCGAGGGATCCGTGGCGTCCACGCTGCGGAGGTAGAGCCCGGGGGCGTCCTGTGCCCACGTGAGCGAGCCGGGGACGACGAGCCCGGCGGCGAGCACGGCCAGCGCCGCGATCCAGCGGAGGGCGGCGCGCATCACGCTCCCCCGGCGCGCCGGACGAACGCCTCGGGCTGGAAGACCTCCGGTCCGAGGCGGATCCCGAGGTCGGCGAGCTTCTCGGCGAACTTCGGCCGCACGCCGGTGGCCTTCAGGTGCCCGAGGAAGCGGCCGTTCTCGTCCACGCCCATCCCGTAGTCGAAGAGGAACACGTCCTGGAGGGTGATGACGTCGCCCTCCATCCCCTGGACCTCGGTGATGTGCGTGACGCGGCGGGTGCCGTCTCGGAGCCGGGTGAGGTGGACGATGAGGTCGAGGGCCGACGCCATCTGCTCGCGGATGGCCCGGACCGGCAGGTCGAAGCCGGCCATCAGGGTCATCGTCTCGATGCGGGCCAGGGTGTCGCGGGGGCTGTTCGAGTGGACGGTGGTCAGCGAGCCGTCGTGGCCCGTGTTCATCGCCTGGAGCATGTCGAGGGCCTCGCCGCCACGGCACTCGCCGACGACGACCCGGTCGGGCCGCATGCGGAGGCAGTTCCGGACCAGGTCGCGGATGGCGACCTGCCCCTTGCCCTCGATGTTCGGGGGCCGGGCCTCGAGGGACAGGACGTGGTCCTGGTGGAGCTGGAGCTCCTTGGCGTCCTCGACCGTGACGATCCGCTCGTCGGCCGGGATGAACGACGACAGCACGTTCAGCATCGTCGTCTTGCCGGTGCCGGTGCCGCCCGAGACGATGATGTTCAGCCGGCCGTGCACGCAGGCCTGCAGGAAGCGGGCCGCGTGCGCGTTGAGGGTGCCGAACCGGATCAGGTCGTCGATCTGGTACGGGTCCTTGGAGAACTTCCGGATGGTGAGGAAGGGCCCGCCGATGGCCAGCGGGTGGATCACCGCGTTCACGCGGGATCCGTCAGGGAGCCGGGCGTCCACCATCGGGACGGCCTCGTCGATGCGCCGGCCCACCTGGCTCACGATCTTGTCGATGATCCGCCGCAGGTGCGTCTCGTCGACGAACGAGGCCTCGGTCTTCTGCAGGCGGCCGTTCTGCTCGACGTAGACCGAGTCTGGGCCGTTCACCATCACCTCGGAGATCGACTCGTCCTTCAGAAGGCGGTCGATCGGCCCGTAGCCGAGGATGTCGTCCGAGACGTCCTGGATGAGCTGCGCCTTGTCGGCGGCCGACAGCGGCGCCCGCTCGGCGGCGAGGGCGGCGTGGAGCTGCTCGTGGACCCGCCGGCGGAGGTCCTCCTCCGACAGACGCTTGTCGTAGAGGACCGGGCCGAGGTCGTCGATCAGCTGGTGGTGGATGCGTTGGCGCAGGTCGTCGAGCACGGGGTCGCGCCGACCGGCGGGCGCGTGCATCGGCGTCGCCTGCTGCACCTCGGACAGCCGCTTGTAGAGGCTCATCGGCGGCGCTCCTCGTTCGGTCGCTTGGTCACTGCCCGCTCCTCGTCACCTGTCGCTAGCGCCGTCGACCGCTGCGGGCCGGCAGGAACCGGTCCGCCAGCTGCTCGATCGACTTGGCCACCCCGGACCTCGGGGCGTCGAGCACCAAGGGCACACCCTTGTTGACCGTCTGCGGCACCACGATGTCGCTTGGCACCAGCACCTCGGCCTTGGTCTGCAGGGTCCGCTCGACCTCGCTCACGTCGAGCTTCACCTTCGAGTTCGCACGGTTGAGGATCAGCTTCAGCTTGTGGTCCGGCACGTTGAGCAGCCGGAGCGTCTGGAGGCCGATCTTCACGTTCTTGATGTTCGGGATGTCCATCCCCGCGATGAGCAGCACGTCGTCGCTCTGCTCGATCAGCCCCAGGACGACCTCGTTGAAGTAGGCCGGGGTGTCGACGACGACGTGCCCGCAGAAGCCCCGCAGCACCTCGACGATGCGCACGACCTCGTCGGCGCTGATCTGGTCGGCGAACGACGGCTCGAGCGGCGCGGGGAGGATCCACAGGCCCGACGCCTCGTGGCGGACCATCAGCTCCTCGAGGAGGGTCTGGTCGAGCCGGTCGAGCGAGCCGATCGCATCCACGATCGTGTGGCGGGGGGCCAGCTTGAGCATGACCGCCACGTCCCCGAACTGGAGGTCGGCGTCGACCAGCGCGATGGGCTTGTCGCTGCGCTTCGCGAGCGCGATGGCGAGGTTCGTGGCGAGCACGCTCTTCCCCGCTCCGCCCTTCGTCGAGAAGACCGTGATGACCCGCCCGGACTCGGCACCGGGCGGCGGGGGGACGGCGACGTCGCCGCCAGGCGTGGCGACGAGGACCGGGAGCGTCGCCTCGATGCGGCCGATCGTCGCGTTCAGCGCGTCGGGGTCGGCCGGGTGCGTCAGCACGTCGCGCACACCGCTGCGGAGCGCGGTCTGCAGCAGCTCGGTCGTGATGTGCTCCGCCAGGAGGATCGTGGCGAGGTCCGGTCGGCCCTGCATGTACCCCGCGGCCTCCTCCAGGGACTCGGAGGTGGCGCACGACGGTCCGAGGATCGCGATCAGCGGCCCCGCCGAGAGGCGCAGGTCTGCGACGGACGCCGCGGTCTTCGCCGGCCGGTCCAGGCGGGCAGCGACGCCCTCTATCACGGCGGGATCGGAGTCGATGATGACGACCGGGGTGTTCGAGGTAGCGATGATCAGGTTCCTTGGCTTCGTGGGGGGAGCGCAGATGCCCGGCGGACTCCCGCCGGCGCCTACGAGCCCGGCTGCCCGTCGGGGCCGTACGGCGTCAGGCGGGACGCGTCCTCGCCGGGCAGCGGAGCCGCCGGGTCCAGCGGGGGCAGCGGCTCCGGCTGGTAGTCCTTCGGGACGAGGGTCAGGTAGAAGCTGCCGGCCTCGGTGGAGGCGATCTTCTGGGCCGCGTCGGCGGGGACGGCGAACGTGAGCATCCCGGAGCTCGTGACGTCGGCGGGCGACCCGTCGGGGTTCGTGGCGACGGTCTCGCCCGGCTGGAGCGCTCGCGTCTGCCCGACGGCGAGGATCTGCACCTTCTGGAACAGGTAGCGGGCGGGCTGGCTGTAGACGGAGCCAGGCGCCGTCCCCTCGGCCGGCGTCGTGGTGACGAGGATGTTGACGAAGTCTCCCGGGACGAGGAGCCCGGCCACGCCGCGCACCTGGTCGACCGAGATCGTGACGGCCACCTCGTTGTTCTTCAGCAGGCTCGAGAAGGTCGACAGGGAGGCCGACTGGGACACGAACTGGTTGCTGACCACGACCTGGTTGGCGGCCAGATCGGAGATCGCCACGAGGCCCTCGATGGCCGCCGGCTCGACGATGGCCGTCGCTGGCCGGAACTCCTTGGCGATCGTGGCCTCCTCGATCATCCCCATGGCGAAGGCCTCATCACCGAAGGTGCCCTTCGGGATGTCCTGGACGATCTTGTAGACCCGGACCCGCTCCGCGTTGTCGTTGGCCTCGTCCTCGATGCCGCCGATGTACGTGTAGAGCGCGTACGCAGCGATCGCGCCGATGACGACCGCCGCGATGAGGATCATCGTTCGACGAGAGCTCACACCCACCTCAGTTTCCGCTCAGCGCCGGGCTGCTCCGCCCGAGCGGGGCGAGGCTAACCCTGCGCGTCCCGGAGATGAACCGCTCAGACGCAAAATGAGCCGAACGGCCCATGCGGAGCGGCCCACCTCCGGGCGCGCGGAGACAAGGGGTGATGTGCGCCTCAGCGCACGGGGTGGATCAGGGGTTGGTCAGGCCTCGTCGGTGGCCTCGGGCTCGACCGGGGCGACCTCGCCCTCGGCCGCGGCGCCCTCGGCAGCCGCCGGGTCCTCGTAGTACTCCGCCCAGGCCGCCTCGGCCTCCTCGGAGTGCTCGAGCACCGGCCCGATGTAGTTGCCCTCTTCGTCGTAGGCGTGCTCGCCGAAGTGCTCCTGGTACTCGGCGGCGACCACGCCACCCTCGGCGGCCTGCTTGATCGACAGGCTGATGCGGCGGCGCTGCAGGTCGAGATCGATGATCTTGACCCAGAGCTCCTCGCCGGGGGTGACGACCTGCTCGGGCAGGTCGACGTGGTGGGCCGACATCTCGGAGATGTGGACCAGGCCCTCGATCCCCTCGCCCACCTGGACGAAGGCGCCGAAGGGCACGAGCTTCGTGACCCGGCCGTAGACCAGCTCGCCGACGCGGTGGGTGGAGGCGAACTCCTGCCACGGGTCCTGCTGGGTCGCCTTGAGCGACAGGCTGATGCGCTCGCGGTCGAGGTCGACGTCGAGGACCTGCACGGTGACCTCGTCGCCCACGGACACGACCGAGCCGGGGTGGTCGACGTGCTTCCAGGAGAGCTCGGACACGTGGATGAGGCCGTCCATGCCGCCCAGGTCCACGAAGGCACCGAAGTTGACGACGCTGGACACGACGCCGTTGCGGACCTCGCCCGGCTTCAGGTTGGCGAGGAAGTCCTCGCGCTGCTCCTTCTGCGTCTCCTCGAGCCAGGCCCGGCGGGACAGGACCACGTTGTTGCGGTTCTTGTCCAGCTCGATGATCTTGGCCTCGATGGTGCGGCCGACGTAGGGCGCCAGGTCGCGCACGCGGCGCAGCTCGACGAGGCTGGCGGGCAGGAAGCCGCGCAGGCCGATGTCGAGGATGAGGCCGCCCTTCACGACCTCGATGACCGGGCCGCTGACGACGCCGTCCTCCTCCTTGATGCGCTCGATGTCGCCCCAGGCGCGCTCGTACTGGGCGCGCTTCTTGGAGAGGATCAGGCGACCCTCCTTGTCCTCCTTGGTGAGGACGAGGGCCTCGACCTTGTCGCCGAGGGTGACGACCTCGTTCGGGTCGACGTCGTTGCGGATCGAGAGCTCGCGGCTCGGGATGACGCCCTCGGACTTGTAGCCGATGTCGAGCAGGACCTCGTCCTTGTCGACCTTGACCACCGTGCCCTCGACGATCTGGCCGTCATCGACGGAGATCATGGTCCCGTCGATGAAGTCCTCGAAGCTCCCACCGAGGTCGTCGGCGACGATCTGGCGGGGCTGGTAGGTGCCGTCTTCGGCGAAGGTGCCCATCCCGCTGACCGGGCTGTCGGTCGCTTCGGGGTTGGGCTCGTAGGTGGTGCTGTCGGACAAGAGAGTGGGCCTTCAGGGATCGGGGATACGAATGCGCGCCGGGCAGGCGCCCGTGCGCAGCGCGCAAGGGTACACGTCGACCGCCGTCGGGGCACCCCCGATGCGGCCCCTCAGGGCCGGCGGGCGACGAGGAGGAACTCGGGGGTGTCGGTCCGCGGGCGCTCGCGGGCGTAGCGACCCGGGGTCACGGACCAGATGTCCTCGACCTCCAGCCCGCACAGGCGGGCGAGGAGGCGCAGCTCCCGGGGCGTGAAGCAGGTGGTCCACATCTCGGCCGGGACCGCGGTGCCCGCCTCGTCGCGAACGGTCGTCCGCTCGTGGTTGACGCCGGCTTCCGCGTCGAAGGTGTCCTGCTCCTCGAGGTACCGGACCATGAAGTACGAGGAGAAGGCGGACACGGCCAGCCGGCCGCCGGGCCGCAGCGCGCGGGCCATGCCGGCGAGCACGTCACCGTCGCCGTCGAGCGGCGCCCCCGGCCCCCCGGTGAGCCCGAAGGCCCCCTGGCAGAGCGAGATGGCCGCATCGAACTCGCCGTCGAAGGCGAGCGATCGGGCGTCGGCGCGCTCGAACGTCGCACCAGGTGGGGCGTCCGCGGTGGCGAGGTCGATGAAGCGCTGGCTGATGTCCACCCCGTGCACCGAGATGCCCCGCTCGGCGAGCGCGCGGGCGTGGCGACCCGGCCCGCAGCCGACGTCGAGGACGCGCATGCCGGGCTCGAGGCCGAGGGCGTCGACGAGGAAGGCGACCTCCTGGTCGGTGCCCTTCGTGAAGGAGTACCGGAGGTAGGCCGGACCCAGGTGGTCGGCGAGCGCTTCGAACCAGTGGCCCTCGGTCATCGGCGGAGCGGCTTGCACTCCCAGCCGGGGGGCCAGACGCTCCACTCCTTGCGCACGCCCTCGCCGCACTCGTCGGCGGTCGCCACCGCGAGGGTCAGCGAGTACAGGCAGAAGGTGAGCAGCGCCACGGTCACGACGAACCAGGGGCCGCTCCCCCGCCGGTCCAGCTTGTGCATCTTGGCCACTGCCGCCCTATCCCTTCGCGTCCGCCCAGCTGTCACCCACCGAGAGGTTCACGGCCAGCGGGACCCGCAGGTCGGCCGCGCCGGCCATCACCTCGACCACCAACTCTCCCACGTCATCGACCTCCTCGGGCGGAACCTCGAGGAGCACCTCGTCGTGGACCTGCAGGATGAGCCGGCTCTGGCGCCCCTCGTCGGCGAGGCGGGCGTCGAGGCGCACGAGCGCGACCTTGAAGATGTCCGCGGCGAGACCCTGGATGCCCGCGTTCATGGCCTGGCGCTCGCCGGCCTGGCGGATCCGGAAGTTCGACGACGACAGCTCCGGGATCTGCCGGCGCCGTCCGAACAGGGTCTCCGTGTAGCCGCGCTCGCGGGCCTCGGCGACCGTGCGCTCCATGTACGCCTTCACCGCGGGGAAGGCGGCGAAGTACGCGTCGAGGATCTGCGCGGCCTCCTCGGTCGGGATGTTGAGGCGCTGGCCGAGCCCGTAGGCCTCCATGCCGTAGGCCAGCCCGTAGGAGACCATCTTCGCCTTCGACCGCTGCTCGACGGTCACGTCCTCCGGGGCCACCCCGAACACGCGGGCGGCGGTCTCGTTGTGGATGTCCCGCCCGGACTCGAACGAGTCGATGAGCCCGGGGTCCTCGGCGAGGTGGGCGATGCAGCGCAGCTCGATCTGGTTGTAGTCGGCGACGAGGAGCCGGAACCCGGGGGCGGGCACGAAGGCCCTGCGGAACTCCCGGCCCAGCTCGGAGCGCACGGGGATGTTGTGCAGGTTCGGCTGGTCGGATGACAGCCGGCCCGTGCGGGCGACCGTCTGGTTGAAGGTGGCGTGGATGCGACCGTCCTCGGCCACCTCCTGGAGGAGGCCGTCGCCGTAGGTCGAGCGGAGCTTCTCCACCTCGCGGTACGCGAGGAGGTGGTCGATGATCGGGTGCTGGCCCTTCAGCTTCTCGAGGCTGGCGGCGTCGGTGGAGTAGCCGGTCTTCGTCTTCTTCTGCGGGACGAGACCGAGCTCCTCGAACAGGACCTGGCGCAGCTGCGGCGTGGAGTTGACGTTGAACTCGTGGCCCGCGGCCTCGATGATCGCCTGGCGGTGGCGCTCGACGTCGGCGACGAGGCGGTCCCGGAGGCGCTCGAGCTCGGCGCGGTCGACCCCGACGCCGAGGTCCTCCATGCGGGCGAGGACGCCGACGAGGGGCACCTCGATCTCGTCGTGGAGGCGGCGCAGCCCCCGGGCGTCGAGGGCGGCGAAGAGCGGCTCGATCAGCCGATCGACGGCGAGGGCGCGGCGCCCGGCGAGCACGGCCGGCGGCGTCGACCCGCCGTCGAGGTCCAGCTGCCCCTCGGCGGCGGCGTCGCCCTCGGGGATGGTGGCCCCCGCGTAGCGGATGACGAGCTCCTCGAGCAGGTAGCGGTTCTCGGCCGGGTCGATGAGGTACGCCGCGAGCGCCGTGTCGAGGTGCAGGGTGCGGACGTCGACGGCGAGGCCGGTGAGCGCTCGCACGAGCGGCTTGGCCTGGTGGGCGGCGATCGGCCGCCCGCCCTCGAGGGCCAGCAGCTGGCCGAGCGCGGCGGTCACCTCCTCGGTGCCCAGGAGCTCCCCGGGGACCCAGAGCACCGCGCCGGTCTCGCCGTCCACGACGAAGGCCAGGCCCTCGAGCGCGCTGCGCCCCTCCGCGCCCGTCCACGCGGGCGCCACGGCGAGCGGCGCGTCGCCGGCCGCCTTGAGGTCGAGCAGCGCAGCCGCGGCCTGCGGGGCGTCCTCAGCCACCTCGACCTCGGCCTCGAGGACGACCGCCTCGCTGGCCGACGGCCCGAGATCGGTGTCCAGCGCCGCGGCCAGGCGGTCGAAGAGCGTGTTGAACTCGAGGAACTCGAAGAGGCGGCGGACGGCCTCGACGTCGATGTCCTGCGGGGAGAACGTCAGGTCGCCGATCCCGAGCGCGAGGGGCACGTCCCGGACGAGGACCATCACCTCGGCGTTCTGGCGCACCTGGGCCTCGTGCTCGGCCAGGTTCTGGCGCAGCTTCGGGGTCTGGGCGTCGAGGTCCGCGAAGATCCCGTCGATGCCCCCGTAGGTGTTCACGAGCTTGGCGGCCGTCTTCTCCCCCACCCCGGGCACGCCGGGCAGGTTGTCCGACGGGTCGCCCCGGAGGGCGGCGTACTGCGGGTAGAGCGTGGGGTGCACGCCGGTCCGGTCGACGATGCCGGCCTCGTCGTAGAGGACGTAGTCCGACACGCCGCGCTTGTTGTAGAGGACCTTGATGTGAGGGTCCTCGACGAGCTGGTAGCTGTCCCGGTCCCCGGTCACGACGATGACCGTGTCCCCCGCGTCCCGGCCCTGCGTGGCGAGCGTGGCGATGACGTCGTCGGCCTCGTACCCGGCGATCTCGACGATCGGGATCCCGAGGACCTCGACCACCTGGCGGACCAGGCCCATCTGCTGGCGGAGGATGTCGGGGGCCGACTCCCGGTTGGCCTTGTAGGTCGAGACGCGCTCGTGCCGGAACGTCGGCTCCGGCCGGTCGAAGGCGACGGCGATGGCGTCCGGCTGGTGGTCCCGCAGGAGGTTCACGAGCATCGACGTGAACCCGAACACCGCGTTCGTCACCTGCCCCGAGGCGGTCGCGAGGTCCGCCGGGAGGGCGAAGAAGGCGCGGTAGGTGAGCGAGTTCCCGTCGATCAGGAGGACGGTCCGGCCGCCGTCAGCCACGACGGCGCCTAGGGGGCCAGCTCGCCCGCGATGACCTGCTCGGCGACGCGGCGCATCGTGACCCGATCGCTCATGGCGCGCTTCTGGATCCAGGAGAAGGCGTCGCCCTCGCTCAGGCCGTGGTCGTCCATGAGGATGCCCTTGGCGCGGTCGACGACCTTGCGGGTCTCGAGCTGCTCCTCGAGGGTCGAGTTCTGGTCGAACAGGGCCTGCATCTCCCGGAAGCGGCCGAGGGCCACCTCCACCGCGGGGATGAGCTCGGTGCGCTGGAAGGGCTTGACGAGGTACGCCAGGGCGCCGGCGTCGCGGGCCTGCTCGATCAGGTCGCGCTGCGAGAAGGCGGTGAGGATGAGGACCGCGGAGGTCCGCTCGCTCGTGATCTCCCGGGCGGCGGCGAGGCCGTCCAGGCCGGGCATCTTGATGTCGAGGATGGCGAGGTCGGGCTCCAGCTGGCGGACGAGCTCCACGGCCTCGTCGCCGCGGCCGGTCTCTCCCACGACCTCGTAGCCCTCTTCCTCGAGGGTCTCCTTCAGGTCGAGCCGGATGATGGCCTCGTCTTCGGCGATGACGACACGGGTGCTCACCGTGGGGTCCTTTCTCGGGGGGCGGTCAATGCTCGGCCTCCGCCGTGAGCCGGTCGAGCAGCTCGTCCTGGGTGGCTTCCAGGCGGGCGATGCTCTCGAGCAGTTCGGCGCGGTGCCGCTGCATGGCGTCTGCGTGGCGCTGGGCCTCCTCGTGCTCCCGGCCCGCGAGCGGGGTCTCGGACACGAGGGAGCGCAGGCGGGCGTCGTCCGCCTGGTCAGCCAGGAAGGCCAGCTGCTCCTCCGTCACGGCCAGCTCGTCGCGCAGCGAGCGGAGGCGCGCGGACACCTCGCTGAGGCGGCGCTCGACGAGGGACCGGGACATCGGCGGCAGTCTAGGTCTGCCCGTGGGGGCCGCTACCTCATCGGATCCACGATCTCGGGGTTCGGGCGGGGACGGGACCGCGTGCCACGATGCGGCGGTGGGCCCGTCTCGTGTCACAGGTGCCGCGCTCGTCGTGGCGCTCGCCGGTCTCGCCGCGTGCGCCTCGGAGAGCGCCGGCGCAGCCTGCGGGCCGATCGTCCGGGAGACGCTCGATCCGGCCTACGTGGTGCACGTCCTCGGCACGGAGACCGACGTCGAGTACCGCTCGGACCCGCCGACGTCCGGGCCGCACCTGCCCGCCCCCTCGGTCGAGGGTGCGCTGGAGGCGCCGCTCCCCCGCCCGGTGCAGGTCGGCCTGCTCGAGCAGGGGGACGTCCTCGTGCAGTACGACCCCGCCGAGGTGTCGGGCGAGGATCTGGCCGACCTCGAGGGCCTCGTGGCCGACGGCGTGGTCCTGGCCCCGGGCGAGGACCTGCCCGCCCCGGTCGTCGCCACCGCCTGGACGGCGAAGCGCCAGTGCGACGCGGTCGACCTCGACACCCTGCGGGAGTTCGTCGACGAGCGGGCCGGCAAGGGTCCCGAGCACTGAGCGCGGACTAGTCCGGCCGGGTGGAGTGAAAACCACCCGTCTGCGCCATGGCGTCGCCCGGCCTTCCGACCGATACATGTTCCGGGCGAATCCGACCGAATCGGGCAGCGCCCGAGGACCGGTCGGTCCGGACGTGACGGGAGCAGGATGGACAGCAGGACCCGCAGGGCGCAGGGAGACGACGGCGCAGCCGTCCTCGAGTTCGCGATCGTGGCCGTGCTGCTGTTCACGGTCGTCTTCGCGATCATCCAGTTCGGGCTCATCCTGAGCTTCAAGCAGGACATGACCCGGGCGGCCGCCGAGGGGGCCCGCGGCGGCGCCGTCGCCTACCCCTCGACCTCACCGGGCGGGGGCGCACCGGGCGACCTCGCCAAGCAGGCGGCCGACCTCGCGGTGCAGGACGCCGTCCGAGAGTTCGGCGGCAGCTTCTCGAGCGCCGGCTGCTCCCGCGCCGGGATGACCTGCGCCCCCGCCGTGATCATCCCCTGCCCCGACGAGCCGGCGGTGCGCTGCGTGAAGGTGGAGCTCACCTACCGGTACGCGGATCACCCGCTCTACGGCGACCTGCCGTTCGTCTCGGCCTTCTACCCGAACGAGGTGAAGGCGACGTCGATCGCGAGGATCAATGAGGACTGAGGCGGCGCGCGACAAGGGCGCGGTCATCCCGATCGTCGCCCTCCTCCTCCCGGTCATCCTCATCGCCACCGCCTTCTCGATCGACCTCGGCCGCCAGCGGGCCCTCCGTCGCGACCTCCAGGCCGACGCCGACGTCGTCGCCCTCGACCTCGTCCGCCTCGTGAACGAGCTGCCGGACCCGACCGTCGCCGCCCTCGGCGCCCAGACCCTCACCCGCCTGAACGCCAGCCGGGGCCGCAACGGCCTGCCGCCGGTCAGCGGCTGGACCGACCTCGCGACCCACGGGGCGGAGGTCCGCTGGGGCACGTGGAGCAGCGGCAGCTGCGGCGCGATGGTCAACCAGCCGCCCGACGACTGCTTCGTCCCGCTGACCGACCCGGCCGCCTACCCCGACGCGGTCCGCGTCACCTTCACCGACGAGGTCGACTACCTCTTCCAGCCCGGCTCCGGGTCGGCCACCCGCTCGGCCGTGGCCCGGGCCGGCGACGAGCCGATCGCGGGCTTCCAGGTGGGCTCCCGGCTCGCGGCGGTGGACACGTCGAACAGCCCCCTGCTGAACCCGCTCCTCTCTGCGCTGCTCGGGTCGAACATCGACCTCGACGCGGCCGACTACAACAGCCTCGTCGGCGCCAGCGTCAGCCTGCTCGAGATCGCGACCGAGCTCGGCCTCGGCTCGGCCTCGGAGCTGCTCGACGCCACGGTCGGCCTCCGAGACTTCTACCTGGCGCAGGTCGCAGCACTGGAGAAGCAGGGCAACACCGCCGCCGCAGAGGTCTTGGAGATCATCGGTCTGAAGGTCCCGCCCGGCCTCCAGATCCCCGTGGCCTCGCTGGTCGACGTCGCCCTCGGCGCCGAGGCCGCAGCCGCGCAGGTCGGCCTCGACGTGTTCGGGCTGATCACCTCCGGGCTCTTCGTGGCCAACGGGACGAACGCCATCGCCATCCCGAACCTCGGGGTGAGCATCCCGGGCGTCACGTCCCTGACGGCGACGCTCTCGGTCACCGAGCGCCCCCGGATCGCGTTCGGACCCGAGGGCACGCAGATCCACACCGCCCAGGTGCGCCTGACCATCGTCCCGTCCATCCCGCTCGACCTCGACCTCGTCGTCGCTCGGGTGGCGGTGATCGCAAAGCTGCCGATCACCGTGGAGGTGGGCGGCGCCATCGGCACCCTCACGAACATCGACTGCGCGAGCGCCCCCGAGCGGGTCCGCATCCAGCTGAACGGCCAGGCCGTGAACGTGAACGTCGGCGTGGACCTCGACATCATCCTCCGGGTGCTGCTCCCCCTGGCCGAGATCACGGTCGACGGCGTGGTGGCGCTCAGCCCGACCACCACCGCCGGCACCTCGCCGTGGTTCAGCTACGCCAGCGACTTCCTGCCGCCCGTCGGCACCGGCTCGATGGTCAGCGTCCCCCCGCCCGACCTCGGCCTCGGCAACGCGCTGAACGCCGGCAAGCTCCAGTCCCTGACCGTGAACGTCAAGCTCCTCGGGCTCCTCGGGCTGCCGCTGCCCCTCGGCCAGATCCTCAGCCCGATCGCGCTGGCCCTGAACCCCGTGCTCGGGCTGCTCGACACGCTCCTCATCCAGCCGCTGACCCGCCTGCTCGGCATCCAGCTGGCCGGAGGCGACGTCGGCGCCCTCGACCTGATCTGCGACGACCCCCAGCCGAAGCTCGTCGGCTAGGTCGGCCCCCGAGGCGAGTCGATACGATCGCCGGGCTCACCGGAGCCCCGGTAGCCCAATCGGCAGAGGCAGCGGATTCAAAACCCGCACAGTGTGGGTTCGACTCCCACCCGGGGCACCACGCGCCGTGATCCGTTCACGAGCGGGCATGGCATTACCGGCAGGGAACTTGCCGGAATCGTGAAACCGAGCGCGGGGCGCCCCGGTCGGAAGGCTCGATGCTCGCCTTCACGTTCCCCGGTCAGGGGTCCCAGCAGCCCGGGATGGGCGCCCCGTGGGTCGACCACCCGTCCTGGACGCTGGTCCAGGTGGCCTCGGACGCGAGCAATCGCGACGTCGCCGCTCTGCTCCTCGACGCCGACGCCGAGGAGCTGAAGCGGACCGAGAACGCACAGCTGTCCACCTACGTGCTCAGCCTCGTCGTCCACGACGCCGTCCGCGCCCTCGGCGTGCGCTGCCACGTCGCCGCCGGGCACAGCCTCGGCGAGTACTCGGCCCTCACCGCCGCTGGCGCCCTCGCCCTCGAGGACGGGGTCCGCCTCGTCACCGAGCGCGGCGCGGCGATGCAGGAGGCGGCCGACGCCCGGCCGGGCACGATGGCAGCCGTCCTCGGCGCCGACGACGACGTGATCGCCCAGGCCTGCGAGAAGGCCGCGGGCGACGTGTGGGTGGCCAACAGCAACGCGGCCGGCCAGGTCGTGATCGCCGGTGACCCCGACGCCATCGCCGAGGCCGGCGCCATCGCCAAGGACCTCGGCGCCCGCCGCGTCATGCCGCTGCCCGTGGGCGGTGCCTTCCACACGCCCTTCATGGCCCCCGCTGCCGAGCGCCTCGGCGCCGCGCTGCAGGCCACGACCTTTCGCGACACCGAGGTCCCGGTGATCGCCAACGTCGACGCCGAGCCCCACCAGGACGGTGACGGCTGGGCCGAGCGGCTCGCCGCCCAGCTCACCGCCCAGGTCCGGTGGCGCCAGACGGTCGACCGCATGGTCGCCGACGGGGTCACCCGCTTCGTCGAGCTCGGCCCCGGCACGGTCCTCACCGGCGTCGCCAAGCGCCAGGCCCCCGACGGCCAGGCGATCTCCGCCGCCACCCCCGACGCGCTCGACGCCGTCGTGTCCGCGGCCCGCGACGTCGACGCCCTCGACGCCTGATCTCCGCCCACCACACAGGAGCACCCCCGATGACCGCACTCCTCGACACCCACGACGGCGAGCACCTGTTCGCGGCCGAGCGGCTCGTGGTGAGCCCCGCCGCCGGCGTCTTCGTCCCCGCCCCCGACGTCACCGAGGGCCGCGAGATCGACGAGGGCCACGTCCTCGGCCACGTCGCGGGCCAGGAGGTCCGCTCCAAGTTCCGGGGCACCGTGAAGGGCATCCTCGCGGTCGCCGGCGAGCGCCTCACCCACCGCCAGCCGGTGGCGTGGCTGCGCACCGCGTGACCCCTCCCGGCCTGACCCGCTCCGGGCGTCCTGCATGATGGGCGACGTGCCCGTCTCCCCCGCCGCGCCCTCGAGCGCTCGCATCACCGGGTGGGGCGCGGCCCTCCCCGAGAAGGTCGTCACGAACGTCGACCTCGAGGCCACCCTCGACACGAGCGACGAGTGGATCGTCGAGCGCACCGGCATCCGCGAGCGGCGCATCGGCGGGACCACCACCGGCCTCGGGGCCGACGCGGCGCGCGAGGCCATGGCTCGCGCCGGCGTCACCGGCGCCGACATCGACCTCGTGGTCCTGTGCACCTCGACGCCGGACGAGGCGATGCCGGCCAGCGCCTCCGCCATCCAGCACGAGCTCGGGATCGCCGGCGGCGCCGTCGACCTGAACGCGGCCTGCTCGGGCTTCGTCTACGGGCTCGTCGCCGCCGACGGGTTCCTCCGCGCCGGGCTGCGCCGCGTCCTCCTGGTCGGTGCCGAGACGATGTCTCGGATCGTCGACTGGGACGACCGGGGCACGGCCATCCTCTTCGGCGACGGCGCTGGCGCGCTGGTGGTCGAGCGGGGGGACGGTCCAGGCGGGGTGCTCGGGTTCGACCTCGGATCCGACGGCTCGCTCCGCCACATCCTCCACGCGGAGGTGGGCGGCACGATCGAGATGGACGGGCCCGAGGTGTTCCGCCGGGCCGTCCGCGTGATGGTCGACTCCGCCACCCGGGCCCTCGCGGCCGCCGGGGTGGGCGTCGAGGACCTCGCGCTCTTCGTGCCCCACCAGGCGAACATCCGCATCATCGACGCCGCCGCCCGCCGCCTCGGCATCCCCGAGGAGCGCACCGCGACCAACATCGCCCGCCTCGGCAACACCTCGGCGGCGTCGATCCCGCTGGTGCTCCACGAGGCGGCCGAGGCCGGGCGCCTCCGGGCCGGGGACCGCGTGCTGGCGATCGGCTTCGGCGCCGGCATGTCGTGGGCGTCTGCTGTGATCGAGTGGGCGGTGTGATGCACCGCTCCCCCGCCGTGAGGAACCTGCGATGACCGACACTCCCCGCACCGTGCTCGTGACCGGCGGCAGCCGCGGCATCGGCCTGGCCTGCGCCCGGCGCCTGGCCGCCGACGGCCACCGCGTCGCCGTCACGTTCTCGTCGACCCCGGTGGACGAGCCCGGGATCCTCGCCGTGAAGTGCAACGTCACAGACCCGGCGCAGCTCGACACCGCCGTGACCGCGGTCGAGGAGCAGCTGGGCCCCGTCGAGGTCCTGGTGGCCAACGCCGGGATCAACCGCGACGGGCTGCTCGTGCGCATGGCCGACGACGACTTCACCGACGTCCTCGACACCAACCTGACCTCGGTCTGGCGCCTGACCAAGCGGGTGCTGCCGAAGATGATGAAGGCCCGCTGGGGCCGCATCATCACGATGTCCTCCGTGAACGCCTACATCGGCGCCGGCGGGCAGTCGAACTACGCCGCGGCCAAGGCCGGGCTCATCGGGCTCACCCGCTCGATCGCCCGCGAGTACGGGCCGCGCGGGATCACGGCCAACGTCGTGGCCCCGGGGCCGATCGACACCGACATGCTCGCCACGATGCCGGACAAGCAGCGCGAGACGATGGCCGGGCAGATCCCGGTCGGCCGCGTCGGCGCGCCCGAGGAGGTGGCCGCGGCGGTGGCCTTCCTCGCGTCCGAGTCCGCCGCCTTCGTGACCGGCGCCGTGCTGCCCGTCGACGGTGGCGTCGGCATGGGCTTCTGACCACCTAGGTTCGGTCCGGCGAACGTCCGACCATCCGACCCCGATCCACCCACCAAGGAGATCCCCCGACATGAGCGATGTGTTCGAGCGCTTCAAGCCGCTGGCCGTGCAGGTCCTGGCGGTCGACGCCGACAAGGTGACCCCGGAGGCGAGCTTCGCCGACGACCTCGAGGCCGACAGCCTCGACCTGGCCGAGCTGGTGATGGCCCTCGAGGACGAGTTCGACATCACCGTCGAGGAGGAGGAGCTGGAGGGCATCACGACCGTCCAGCACGCGCTCGACCTCGTCCAGGGGAAGCTGGGCTGACATGGGGCGCCGGGTCGCGGTCACCGGTGTCGGCGTCCTCTCGTCCTGCGGGACGGGGGTCGAGGCCTTCTGGGCGGGCATCAACGGCGCGCCGCCCGAGGGCGAGCGCCGGGTCCACGACTTCGACCCGGAGCCGCTCTTCGAGAACGCGAAGGAGGCCCGCCGGGCCGACCGGGTGACGCAGCTCGCGATCGCGGCGGCCGAGCAGGCCCGGGAGATGGCGGGCGAGCTCACGGCGGATCCGCTGCGCCGGGGCGTGCTGATCGCCACCGGCATCGGCGGCATCGCCACCCTCGAGGAGCAGATCACCCTCTACAACGAGAAGGGCGCTCGGCGCGTCTCGCCGTTCCTCATCCCGATGATGATGCCGAACGCGCCGAGCGCCACCGTCTCGATGCGCTGGGGCTGGCAGGGCCCCTGCCAGACCATCAGCACGGCCTGCGCGGCCGGCACGCACGCCCTCGTCGACGCCCACCTCTGGATCTCCAGCGGGCGCTGCGACGTGGTCGCCGCCGGAGGCACCGAGGCCGCCATGACCCCGGTCAGCCTGGCCGGCTTCACGAACATGACAGCCTTCTCGGGCCGTGACGTGTCGGAGCCGTTCTCGGCCACCCGGGACGGCTTCGTGATCGCCGAGGGCGCCGCGGTCCTCATCCTCGAGGCGTGGGAGGTCGCGGAGGCGCGCGGCGCCACGATCCTCGCCGAGGTCCTGGGCGGGGCGTCGACGGCCGACGCCCACCACATCACGGCGCCCGCCCCCGGGGGCCGCGGTGCGATCGCCTGCATGGAGCTCGCCCTGCAGTCGGCCGGGCTCGAGCCCGGCGACATCGCCCACGTGAACGCCCACGGCACCTCCACGCCGCTCAACGACGCCGCCGAGGCCGAGGCGATGGCGAAGCTGTTCGGGGTGCCCGGACCGCCGGTCACCTCGATCAAGGGCGTCACCGGGCACTCGCTCGGTGCCGCGGGTGCCATCGAGGCCGTCGCCGTCATCGAATCGATGCGCCGGGGCCTCATCCCCCCGACCGCGGTCACCGAGGCCGTCGACCCGGAGCTGCCGCCGATCGACCTCGTCGTCGGTGAGGCTCGCGAGTGGACGCCCGGCCCGACGATCTCGAACAGCTTCGGCTTCGGCGGGCACAACGGCTCCGTCGTGCTGGCCCCGGCCTGACCCGCCTGCGCCGCAGCTGACCCGGTCTGTGGACGCCCGGTAGCCCCAGGGCTACGGTGCGCGCGGGCGACCAGCAGATCGGATCTGAATGAGCGGAGTGCTTCCCGAGCGCGGGGGCGCCCCGACCGCGCCGTCCCGGTCACCGGCGTGGCTCGACCCGCTCGACGGGCTCGACGCCCCCGAGCAGGTCTACGAGGCGCTCGTGCGCACGGTCGTACCGCGCCTCGAGGCCGCTGCGGCCTCCGTGTGCGCGCTCGACCCCACCGGGGAGTGGGTCGAGATCGTCGCCCACCGCGGCTACCGACCCGACGTCCTGGCCAAGTTCCGACGCTTCCGGGCCGACGCCGACGTCCCGCTCGCCGATGCGATGCGCACCGACCGGGTGCTCGAGATGCCGGCCGTCCCCGACCTGGTGCAGCGCTACTCGACCGTGACCGCGACCGACCTCGACGCGGATCGGACCGCGGTCGCCTGCGTCCCCCTCCACGTGGGTGATCACGTCATCGGGGCCCTCGGCCTGAGCTTCACCCGGACGATCGACGTCGAGGGGCTCGTCACCCTCCTCGCCGAGGTCGGTGCACGGGTCGACGCGACCCTGACCCGCTGCCTGGGCGCCCGCACGGACGACGCCGCCCGCAGCCTCGTCGATGCCGCTCGGAGCCGGCTCGCCTTCCTCTCGGCGGCCACCCGGGAGCTGTCCCGGTCGCTCGACCGGGACGCCGTCCTCGCCACGCTCACCCAGCTCGTGGTCCCCCGCTTCGCCGACTGGGCGTCGGTCCTGCTGGCCGAGGGGGACGAGCTCGTCGCCGCCACCCTGGTGCACCGCGACCACCTCCAGGACGACCCCCGGCAGCGAGCCGGCGTGTTCCGCTTCCCGGTCGGTGCCCCCACGGTGAGCGCCCACGTGTACCGCTCGGAGCAGGCGGCCATGGTCCTCGGGATCGACGACGACGTCCGCGCCCGGATGGAGGCCTATCCGGAGCTGGAGTCGTCCCTGTCCCGGACGACCGCCCGCCTCGTGGTCCCGATCACCGCGGCCGGGCGGACGCTCGGCATCATCACGCTCGGGGCCACCGGGCACACGACCTTCGACGACGACGACCTGACGGTCGCCGCCGAGCTCGCCGCCCGGGCCGGCACCGCGCTCGACAACGCCACCCGCTTCGCCAGCGAGCGGACCATGGTCGAGGTGCTCCAGCGGGCCGTGCTCCCCGCCTCGCTGCCCACCGACGACGCCTTCCTCCTGGCCGCCCGCTACCTGCCGTCCTCGGTGACCGCGAAGGTCGGCGGTGACTGGTACGACGCCTTCTGGCTGCGGGACGGTCGGCTCGGGCTGTGCGTCGGCGACGTGGTGGGGCACGGCATCGACGCCGCGGCCTGCATGGGCCAGCTGCGCAACGGGCCACCCGCGGCGACCGGCGCGGCCGCCTCCGCCGGCTAGTCGGCGGTCGGGAGCGGGGCCTCCCCCGCCTCCAGCGCCAGCAGCAGCCGCTTGGCCGGGAGGCCGCCGCCGTAGCCGCCGAGGTGACCGCCGCTGCGCAGCACCCGGTGGCAGGGCACCACGATCGGGACCGGGTTCGTGGCCATCGCCGTGCCCACGGCCCGCGAGGCCTTCGGGTTCTCGACCAGGGTGGCCAGGCCGAGGTAGCTCACCGTCCGGCCGTAGGGCACCTCGGCCCGCAGGCGCTCGAGCACCCTGCGCCGGAACCCGCTGGCGAGGCGGAGGTCGACCGGCACCTCGAACTGCTGACGGCGACCGGCGAAGTACTCGTCGAGCTCTCGGCGGACCGCGTCGGTCCGGCGGGCGGAGCGGACCACTCGCGGCGAGATGCGCCGGGCCAGCTCCTCCACCACCTCCTCAGGATCCTCCCGCTCGAAGCCGACGCGCACCACGCCCGCCTCGGTGACGGCGACGAACAGCCGACCGAGGGGCGAGTCGACGTGCCCGTAGGCGACGTCGACGAGGGACTCGGCGGCGGCCCGCTCGAGGAGCGCCTCGAGATCGACCGGCGCCGGGTCGCCCGGCCCGCGGCGCAGAGCGCGCACCAGGTCGTCGGCGGTCATGGCGTCACCTCCTGGCGGAGTGCGGAGAGGCCGGCCCGCACCCGCTGGCGGGCTGCGGCTTCGGAGCAGCCGAGTGCGGCGGCGATGTCGGCGTAGGGGAGGTCGGCCAGGTACCGCAGCGCGATGGCGCTGCGCTGGCCCTCGGGGAGGCGGCGGACGGCGGCCCAGACCTCGTCGGCCTCGATCACGTCGGCCGGGGCCGGGGCCACGGCCACCCCGCCATCGGCCCGGGAGCGGGCGATCGCGTCGGGCAGCTCGGCGGCGCGGCTCGTGCGCCGGTGGTGGTCGATGACCTTGTGGTGGGCGATCGTGAACAGCCAGCCCCGCAGGTTCGACCCGTCGGTCACCGTCGGGTAGGCCCGCAGGGCGGCCAGCACGGCCTCCTGGAAGCAGTCGGGGCCGTGGTGCGGCCCGGCGTGCGCCACGCAGTACCGGTGCAGCGCGTCGGCGTGCTCGTCGAGCAGGCGCTGGAACGGGGGCAGGGTCACGATCGGTCCAACGTCCGGGCCCGTCGGTTCGTGAGGTCCCGTCCGCGGTCTCCTGCTACGCGTCGGCGATGACGAAGAGGATGTCGGCCTCGCAGGCCCGCTCGCCGCCGACGGTGGCCACGCCGTGCCCCTTGCCGGCCCGGGCCGAGAGCTTCGTCATCTCGACGCTGAGCTCGAGGCGCTCGCCGGGGACGACCTGACGACGGAAGCGGACGCCGTCGATGCCCCCGAAGAGCGGGAGCTTCCCGGCGTAGCGCTCGTCCCGGAGGACCGCGTAGGCGCCCACCTGGGCCAGCGCCTCGACGATGAGGACACCGGGCAGGGTGGGGCGACCGGGGAAGTGCCCGGCGAAGAAGGCCTCGTCCCCCGTCAGCGTCCAGTGCCCGGTCGCCGACGCGCCGGGCTCCAGCGCGGTGATCTCGTCGACGAGGAGGAAGGGCGGGCGGTGCGGCAGGACCTCGTCCGGGCGCGGCAGCCCGGTCACGCCGAGAGGGCCTTGAGGAGCTTCGCCGGCGTGTCCTTGGGGCTGATCTTCGGCCAGGCCTGCTCGATCTGGCCCTTCTCGTCGATCAGGAAGGCCGAGCGGATGATGCCCATGTACTTGCGGCCGTACATCGACTTCTCGCCCCAGGCCCCGTAGGCCTCTGCGACCGCGTGGTCCTCGTCGGCCAGGAGCGGGAACCCGAGGCCGTACTTCTCGTCGAACTTGGCCTGCTTCTCGGGCTTGTCCGGGCTGATGCCGATGACGGCGGTGTCGCCGATGTCGCCCAGGATGTCCCGCATGCCGCAGGCCTGCGTGGTGCAGCCGGGCGTGTCGGCCTTCGGGTAGAAGAACACGAGCACCTTGCGGCCCGCGAAGTCCGAGAGCTCCACCGTGTTGCCCTGCTGGTCGGGCAGCGAGATGGCCGGGGCCTTGTCACCAGGTTCGAGCGCCATGCGCTGGAACCTATCCCGCGGCGGTGATGGTGGCGCGCCGGCGGTCGGTGACGGCCCGGCGGACGCGCGGCGCGGCCGCCGCGGCGGTGAGCGCGAGGACCACGGCGGCGTAGGCCCCCCACCGGGACGGGCCGAGATCGGCGGCGCCGGCCAGCTCGCGGGTCTGGGTGAGGAGCAGGAGCCCGGCGACGGCGAGTCCGAGGACCCGGGGCGCGAGCCAGCGGACGACCACCGCGGCGAGCGGGGCGGCGGCCGCGCCGCCCAGGAGCATGGCGAGCAGGATCGACGCGTCGAGCCCGTCGCCGGCGGCGGAGGTGAGCAGGGAGACCGACGCCACCGTCGCCACCGCCACCTCGGCGGTGTTCACCGAGCCGACGGCGAAGCGCGGCGCAAGGCCCTTGTGGAGCAGGAACGGGGTGACCACGGGCCCCCAGGCGCCCACGAGCCCGTTCGTGACGCCGCCTGCCGCGCCCGCGACCTCGACCCCGGACACGTCGGCCTGGGCCGCGCGATCGGCGTCGAGCACCTCGCCGTCCGGCTGCATCGGGAGCGGTCGGCTGAAGCGCAGGAGGATCCGCAGCCCGACGAGCATCAGCACGGTGGCGAGCACGGGGCGCAGGTCGTCGCCGTCGACGGTCACGAGGATGAGGGTGCCGATGAGCGCACCGGCCGCGCCGGGCAGGGCGAGCCGGAGGACGAGGCGCCGATCGACGTTGCCGACCCGCCAGTGCGCCGCCCCGGAGAAGACCCCGGTGACGACCTTGGCGAGGTTCACCGTCGTGGAGGCCGCCGCGGGGCTGAGCCCGGCGCTGAGGAGGATGCTCGAGGACGTCGGGCCGAAGCCCATGCCGAGCGCCCCGTCGACGAGCGAGGCGGCGAACCCCGCGAGCGCGACGACGAGGAAGTCCTCCATGACGGTGAACCCTACCGACTAGGTCGGGATTGAGCCGAACCCGGGCCCGCCGGCGCCCGCCCTGCCGTGGCTAGCGGGTGTTGACCATGAAGTCGGCGGCCCGGGCGAAGTAGTCGATCATCTGCGCTTCGAGCTCGGGATCGGTCCCCCGCTCCACCACGAGCGAGTCGAGGGCCGCCGCCATGTGCCCGAACCAGGCGTCCCGCTCCCGCTCCCCGATCGCGAAGGGCAGGTGGCGTGCCCGCAGGCGCGGATGGCCCCGCAGCTCGCTGTAGGTGCCGGGGCCACCCCAGTACTGCTGGAGGAACAGGCTCGTGTGGCGGATCGAGTCCGTGAGGTCCTCCGGGTAGAGCGGGCGCAGCACGGGGTCCTCCGCCACGCGGGCGTAGAAGCGCTCGACCAGCTGGTCGAAGAACTCGCCGCCGCCCACCGCCTCGTACAGGGTCGTCGCCTGGTCGCTCACGGTCCCCAGGCTACGAGGCCGAGCTCGGTCCCGGCCTCGCTCAGACCGGCTTGTCGCGGCGGCGCCCGTGCCCGAAGAACCCGCCGGCCGGACGGGCGTGGGCGTGGTAGTGGTCCGGGATGTTGCGCATGTTGTCGTCGAGGTAGTGGGCGTCGAAGCACTCGGCGGCCACGCGGGCCAGCTCCTTGTGCATGTGCGCGAGGTCCTCCGGGCTCGGGTCCACCCCGTGCCAGCGCCAGACGACCATCGGCGTGTCGCAGAGCTCGCACTCCGCGATCCAGCAGACATCGTCCTCGTGGAACCAGTGGGTGATCTTGGCGGCCTCGCAGAGGTCGCAGCGATCCGACTTCTCGCCGACGGGCATGGACGAGAACCTAACGCCGCTACCGTGCTGCAGATGGACGACAAGCGGGCCAGCACCGGCTACCTCGCGGTCCCGGATGCCGGGATCGGGCCCGGCGTGCTCGTGCTCCACGCCTGGTGGGGGCTGACGCCCTTCATCACCCAGGTGTGCGACCGCCTCGCCGACGAGGGCTTCGTCGCCCTCGCCCCCGACCTCCTCGGCGAGGTCGTCACGGACCCGGCCGAGGCGGAGGCCCGGCTCGAGACCGCCAGCCCCGACCAGATCGCCCACATCACCCGCTCGGCCCTCTACCACCTGCGCCAGCTGCCGATGACGCCCAACACCCCCGTGGGCGTGCTCGGCTTCTCGATGGGCGCCTCCATGGCCCTCTGGCTCTCCGCCCGGGTGCCCGAGGGCGTCGCCGCGACCACGGTCTTCTACGGCGCCCAGGACATCGACTTCGCCCAGGCGCAGGGCGCCTACCTCGGGCACTTCGCCGAGGAGGACCCGTTCGTCGACGAGGACAGCCTCACGCTCCTCGAGGCCGAGCTGCGGCTGCTCGAGCTCGACACGACGTTCCACCGCTACCCGGGCACCCGGCACTGGTTCTTCGAGGAGGACCGCCCAGAGCACCACCCGGAGGCGGCTCGCCTCGCCTGGGAGCGCACGATCGCCTTCTTCCGGGCCCACGTCCCGACCGAGTCGGTCCTCGAGGACTGAGCGCGCCGGCCCGGGCGGGCCGGGACGGATCGTCGCCGGTCAGCTGGCGTCGAGCGCGGCGCGGATCTCGGCCAGGTAGGCACCGACGGCCTCCGGGGTGGCCCCGTCGAGGCGCAGGCGCATGAGCGCGGAGCCGATGATGATCCCGTCGGCGTGGGCGGCGAGGTCCGCCGCCTGCTCGGGGGTGGAGATGCCGAAGCCCATGACGACGGGCTTGTCGGTGGTCGCCTTGAGGCGCTTCGCGAGCACCACGGCCGTCTCGGTCACGGAGGCCCGCTCGCCGGTGACGCCGAGCAGGTTCACGCCGTACACGTAGCCCTGGGAGCGCTCGCACAGCACCGCGAGACGGTCGTCGGGCGTGAGGGGCGAGGCGAGCTGCACGGTCTCGAGGCCTGCCGCCTGCGCATGGGGCTCCCACTCCCCCAGCTCCTCGAGCGGGAGGTCCGGCAGGATGATCCCCGAGACGCCTGCGGCCACGGCCTCCTGGGCGAAGCGCGCGTAGCCCTTGTGGAACACGAGGTTCACGTAGGTCATGGCGACCACCGGCACCCCGATCGGCGCGCTCCGCAGGTCGTCCAGGACGCTGTCCAGCGTCGTGCCCTGCTCGAGGGCCCGCTCCGAGGCCTGCTGGATCGTCGAGCCGTCCATGACCGGGTCCGAGAACGGGATCCCGACCTCGACGGCGTCGGCACCGGCGGCCACGCAGGCGTGCACGACGTCCACCCAGTCGCGGCCGAGCCCGCCGGTCAGGTACGGGATCAGGAGCTTGCGGCCGGCGTCGCGCGCCGCCCGCAGGTGGGCCTCGAGGGCGATCGGCTCAGGCACCGGTCCCCTCCCCGCCGGTCTGACGGCCCAGGATGTCGGCCACCTGCGCCACGTCCTTGTCGCCCCGCCCCGACAGGTTGAGCAGCACCACCTTCCCGGCCAGCTCCTCCTTGGCCCGGAGCACCCAGGCGAGGGCGTGGGCGGACTCGAGCGCCGGGATGATGCCCTCCGTGCGAGCGAGCACCTGGAAGGCCTCGAGCACCTCGGCGTCGGTGGCCTGCACGTAGCGGGCCCGGCCGATGGCGGCGAGGTGGGCGTGCTCGGGGCCGATGCCCGGGTAGTCGAGCCCCGCGGAGATCGACTCGGCCTCCACGACCTGGCCGTGCTCGTCCTGGAGGAGGAAGGACTTGGAGCCGTGGACGATCCCGGGCACACCGTGGCCCACGGCGGCGCCGCCGGCCGGCTCGACGCCCACCAGCTCCACCTCGGGGATCTCCGCGAACCCGGCGAAGATGCCGATGGCGTTGGAACCGCCGCCCACGCAGGCGGTCACGACGTCGGGGTCCCGGCCGAGGAGCTCCCGGCACTGCTCGCGGGCCTCGTCGCCGACCACCCGGTGCAGCTCCCGCACCATCCACGGGTACGGGTGCGGGCCCATCACCGAGCCCAGCAGGTAGTGGCTCGTCTCGACCGTGGCCACCCAGTCCCGCATCGCCTCGTTCACCGCGTCCTTCAGCGTGCGGCTGCCGGTGAGCGCCGGCCGGACCTCGGCCCCGAGGAGGCGCATGCGGAAGACGTTGAGCGCCTGGCGCTCCATGTCGACCTCGCCCATGAAGACCACGCAGTCGAGGCCGAGGAGGGCGGCGGCCGTCGCGCTCGCCACGCCGTGCTGCCCGGCACCGGTCTCGGCGATGATCCGCCGCTTCCCCATCCGCTTGGCGAGGAGGGCCTGGCCGAGGACGTTGTTGATCTTGTGCGACCCGGTGTGGTTCAGGTCCTCCCGCTTGAGCAGCAGGGTGAGGCCGAGCTCCTCGGACAGGCGCTCCGCCCGGTAGAGCAGCGAGGGGCGGCCCGCATAGCTGGTGAGGAGGCCGTCGAGCTCAGCCCGAAAGCCCGGGTCGGCCCACGCCTCCCGGAAGGCGGCCTCCAGCTCCGCGCAGGCGCCGACGAGGGTCTCGGGGATGTAGCGCCCGCCGAAGTCGCCGAAGCGCCCGCGCTCGCCAGGGTCCCCCATCACGGGTGCCGCGTCCGTCACCTCCCCAGGATCGGCCGTCACCGGCGAGGGGCGCCAGTCGGATGCCCGTCCCGCTCGGCCGGCGCCGGCTCAGTCGAGCTGCCAGTCGAAGGGCTTGGTGGCCTCGTCGCCGTGGTAGTCGGGCGGCTCAGCCGCCTTCGCCTCCTGGATGAACCGGCGGACCAGGGTCGGGTCCTTGACCCCGGGGGCGGACTCCACGCCGGAGGCGACGTCGACGCCCCAGGGGCGGACCCGGTCGATGGCCTCGGCCACGTTGTCGGGGTTCAGCCCGCCGGCCAGGAGGATCCGCATGCCGGAGGGCGCCCCCTCGGCGAGCGACCAGTCGAAGACCTTGCCGGAGCCCGGGCTGGCCGAGTCGAGCAGGAGGATGTCCGCGCCGTACTCGGCGGCGCGGGCGAGGGCCGGGTCGCCGCCCGGCAGGGCGCGGATCACGACCGGCACGCGCTCGCGGACCCAGCGGGTCTGCTCGGGCGTCTCGCGCCCGTGCAGCTGCGCGGCTCGCAGGCCGGCCTGGTTGGTGAGCTCGACGACCCGCGCCGGCGCCTCGTCCCGGAAGATGCCGACGGTCAGCACCTCGGGCGGCAGCCGCTTGGCGATGTCCGCGGCCCGGCTCGCGGCGATGAACCGCGGGGACGACGGCACGAAGTTGAAGCCGACGGCGTCGGCTCCCATCGCCACCGCGAGGAGGGCGTCCTCCTCGGTGGTCACCCCGCAGATCTTCACGAACACGCGAGCAACCTACCGGTGGCCGGACCCTGTCAGCGGGGATATCAGGCTCGGCCGGCGGCGCGGAGCGCGGCCACGGCGCCGGCCCGGTCGCCGGAGGTGACGACCGACTCCCCCACCAGCACGGCGTGGAAGCCGGCGTCGGCGAGGCGGGCGGCGTCCGCCGCGCCGCGGACGCCCGACTCGGCGACCCTCACGATGCCCTCGGGCATGGCGGCACCGACCCGCACGGCCCGGTCGGTGTCGACCTCGAAGGTGACGAGGTCCCGCTGGTTCACCCCGACGAGGGTGGCCCCGGCGGCGAGGGCCCGCTCGAGCTCGGCCTCGTCGTGGACCTCCACCAGCGCGTCGAGCCCGATCTCGAGGGCCAGGGCGTGCATGTCGCGCAGCTCGGCGTCGTCCAACGCGGCGACGATGAGCAGGACCGCGTCGGCGCCCATCAGGCGGGCGTCGCACACGTCGCGCAGGTCGACGGTGAAGTCCTTGCGCAGGACGGGCAGGTCCACGGCCGCGCGGGCCGCCCGGAGGTCGGCGGCCGACCCGCCGAAGTGCGGCTCGTCGGTGAGCACCGACAGGCACGTGGCGCCACCGGCCGCGTAGGCCGCGGCGACCTCGGCCGGATCGAGGTCGGCGGCGAGGTCGCCCTTCGACGGCGATCGGCGCTTCACCTCGGCGATCACGGCCAGGCTGTCGGCGGCGTGGCGCTCCACGGCGGCGGCGAACCCCCGGGCGGGCGGCTCGGCCCTCGCCTGGTCGGTGAGGGCGTCGAGGGCGCGGCCGTCGGCGGCGGCGCGGGCCCGGTGGGCCTCGAGGATCCGGTCGAGGTAGGTCGCCATGGGACCCCGCACGCTAGTGCCGGGACCTCCGCGGCTCCGAGGCGGATCAGTCCTCGTCGCGGGGTGGGCGGCGGCTGCCGAGGAGGGCCAGGAACGGCGCCGACAGGAAGAACAGGACGCTGAGGACGAGGAACATGCCGGCCAGCGCGAGCAGGGGCTCCGAGGTCATCACGACGCCGAGGACGCCGGCGCCGATGCTGGCGGCGAACGCCGCGGTCGGCAGGAGGCGGGCCCAGCGGGGCAGCTCGACCTCGAGGTGCAGCGGCCGGTCGTCGGCGTCCACCTCCCACCGCTCGGCCTCGAGCTCCGCCTCCTCGTGGGCCGGGTAGCGGGAGTCGCGGGCGAAGCGGGGCGTCGACGGAGCCGACCGATCGGGGGTGGGCGGCGCGGGCGGGGTGGTCGGCGCGAGCGTCCGGTCGTAGCGGGCCCGGCGGACCGGGTCGCCGAGGGTGGCCCAGGCCTGGTTGACGGCCCGCATCGTCTCGGGATCGCCCCCGGGGCGGTCCGGGTGGTGGCGCCTCGCCAGCTCCAGGTAGGCCCGGCGGATCGTCTCCCGGTCCGCGCTCCGCCCGACGCCGAGCACGTCGTACAGGCTCACCGCGGCGAGCGTACCGGGGCTCAGTCCCCGGTCGAGCCGGGGTCGGTGGCCGGCGGGGCCGTCGTGGTGGCGGCCGGATCGACGCAGGCCGGCACGTCGAGGTCGATGCTGCGGCTCCCGCGCTGGATGGTGCCGTCGGGCGCCTGCTGGTCGACGGGGACGACGAGGCGCAGCCCGGGGCCCCCGGGCTGGTTGCAGCGCAGCGTCACCTCAGCGAGGCCCTGCCCGTCGGTGCGCAGCGCCACCTCGGTCGGCGGGCGCGTCGTGGGGGGCGACCACGTCGTCGTGGTGGTCGTCCCGAAGCGCCAGGTGGTGCTCGTCGTGGAGGTGGAGGTCGTCGGCGGCGCCGGGCTGAGGACGGTCCAACGGCCGAGGCCGTGGAGCTCGACCGGCAGGCCCGGCACGGGGGTGGCTCGCACGATCCCGTCGGCCCCGACCGTGCGGGTCGTCACGGCGACGAGCAGGGTGAGGGGCTGGCCGAGCGTCGGCGGGTCCGGCGCCACGTCGGCCACCACGTCCACGCCGCCGAAGGCCTCGACCGTCAGGTCGATCACGTGCTCCTCGCGGCCGCTGAGGAACTCCACGACCGGGGTGACCTGCGCGTAGGTGGGCGGCAGGAAGGCGCGGATCCGGTACCGGCCGCCGGGCACCTGGTCGAAGGCGTACTGGCCAGCGGCATCCGTCGTGACCTCGCGGGGGAGCACCTGGTCCCCCACCAGGTGCTCGGCCCGCACCGTCGCCCCCGGTAGCGGACCGTCGGGCCCGAGGACGAGGCCGGTGATGCGAGCGCGACCGGTGGTGGGCAGCGACGTGGTCGTCGCGCCCGGGACGCCGGCCAGCTCCACCCCGCTCAGGTCGACGTAGGTGGTGGAGGTGGTCGCCTGCGTGGTGGGCGTCGGCGCGCTGTCGTCGTCACCGTCGGTGCACGCCGCGGCGAGCAGGAGCCCGACGGCCACCAGCGCGCCGAGACGACGGCTCATCGCATCGGGAGCTCGACCACCGTGGCGGCCGTCCCCCCTCCGGGCCACCGCAGCTCGACCTGCTCCCCCACCGCCACGCTGCGGGCCACGACGGCCAGGGCCACCGGGCCGAGGGCCGGGGAGACGGCCGCGGAGGTCACCCGCCCGACCTCGTCATCGCCGCGGTGGACGGTCGCCCCCGGCAGCGGGGGGAGGTCCGGGCCGGCCTCGATGCGCAGACCGCGGACCGGCCGGGGCACGTTGCCGCCCCGGCTGTCGATCCGGGCCACGAGCTCCTGGCCCGTGTAGCAGCCCTTGGTGAAGCTGACGGACGCGTCGATGGCCCACTGCCCGGCCTCGGCCGGGATCGTGTCCGCGGTGAGCTCGGCCCCCATGAGCGGGACGCCGCACTCGATGCGCAGCGCCTCGAGCGACTCGGTCGGTGCGATCGGGACGCCGGCGAGGGCGATCTCCCCGTTGCTCAGCAGGTCGACGGCGGGCACACCCGGCCACGGCGCATCCAGGCCCAGCGCCCCGTCCGGCGGCTCGACCTCGCGCGCGCCCGGGCCCCGGAGGGCGAGCCCGGACCACGTCTCGGCGACGAGGTCCACCTTCGTGCGGAGCCTGAAGCGGCTGAGGCGGGCCAGCACGGCGTCGCCGTGCCCCCGGTCCACGTCGAGGAGGAGGTCGTCCTCGGCCAGCAGGGTCACGCGCAGCCAGGCGTCCACCTTGCCGGTGGGCTGGAGCAGCCAGCTGGGTCGCGACTCGTCGATCGTGAGGTCGGTCAGGTCCTGGCTGAGCTGCCCCTGGAGGAACGTGAGAGCCTCGGGCCCGGTGGCCCGCACGACGTCCCGCACGATCGGCACGGCCCCCAGGGTCGAGCGGAGGTCGATCGTCGGCACGGTGCTCATGCCCGTGACGCTATCCGGGGCTGCCGGCCCGTCAGCGGCCGCGGCGGGTGGCCGTCATCCGCCGGGCGGCGGGGACGGCGGCCAGGAGGGCCCGGGCCTTGTTGTGGCACTCGAGGTCCTCGTGCTCGGGGACGCTGTCCGCGACGACACCGGCGCCCGCCTGGACCGACGCGCGGCCCTCGTCGTCCACCACGAGGGTGCGGATGGCGATGGCCGTGTCGACGTTGCCCGAGAAGTCGAGGTACCCGACGACGCCCGCGTACGGCCCGCGCTTCGTGGGCTCGAGGTCGTCGATGATCTCCATTGCCCGCACCTTGGGGGCGCCGGACACGGTGCCGGCCGGCAGCGTCGCCCGGAGGACGTCGATGGCCGTCTTGCCCTCCCGCAGCCGGCCGCTCACCTGCGACGTGAGGTGCATGACGTGGCTGTAGCGCTCGAGGGTCATCATCTCGTCGACCTGGCACGTGCCGAACTCGACGACGCGGCCCACGTCGTTGCGGGCCAGGTCGATGAGCATCACGTGCTCGGCGATCTCCTTCGGGTGCTCCCGGAGCTCGGCGCCGAGGCGGCGGTCCTCCTCGTCGGTGCGGCCCCGGCGGCGGGTGCCCGCGATGGGCCGCGAGATGACGGTCCCGTCGAGCAGCTGCACCATCGGCTCCGGCGACGAGCCCACGAGGGTCACGCCCGGCTGGCGCACGAAGTACATGTACGGGCTCGGGTTGACCTGGCGCAGCACCCGGTAGAAGTCGAACGGGTCGGCCTCGAGGTCGAAGTCGAAGCGCTGGGCGAGCACGACCTGGAAGATGTCGCCGGCGAGGATGTGCTCCTTCGCAGCGACGACCGCCTGCCGGTAGCGGTCCGAGCCCATGGTGGAGCGGACCTCGGGGAGCTCGTCGTCGCCGGTGGGCGGCTCCACGAGCGGCTCGTCGATCGGCTTGGCACCGTCGAGGGCCAGCTGGTCGAGGCGGGCGACGGCGGCGTCGTAGCGGGCGTCGAGCTCGGCGTCGTCGAGGCCCGGCTCCACGAGCACGTTCTCGATGAGCGACACGCGCTGGCGCCAGTGGTCGTAGGCGGCCAGCTGCCCGATGACCGACACCATCGCGTCAGGGTGGCCGAGGTCGTCCTGGGGCGCGCTTGGCAGGCGCTCGACCTCGCGCACCACGTCGTAGCCGAGGTACCCCATGACGCCGCCGTGCAGCGGCGGGAGGTCCTCGAGGTGCGGCGCCCGCCAGACCTCGAGCAGGTGCTCGATGGCGGCGAGGATGCCCTGGTCGGTCGGCGTGCCCTCCGGGATCGTCCCGGTGACCTCGACGGTCCGACCGCGGGCCACGAGGGTGGCCAGCGGGTTGCGCCCCACGAAGGACCAGCGGCTCCACCGCTCGCCGTGCTCGACGGACTCGAGCAGGAAGCCGGGCTCGTCCGCGACGAGACGGGCGAACGCGGCGACCGGCGTGGTGAGGTCCGCCAGCAGCTCGCGCCACACGGGGATGACCGTGTGCTCCCGGGCGAGGGCCCGGAACTCCTCCCGCGTGGGGCGCAGGGTCACCGACGGGTCACCCGAAGGCCCGGTAGAAGCAGGTGCGCTCGCCGGTGTGGCAGGCGCCCTTGCCCTCCTGCTCCACGATGAAGAGCAGGGTGTCGCCGTCGCAGTCGTAGTACGCCTCGCGGACGAACTGGCGGTCGCCCGAGGTGTCGCCCTTCCGCCAGACCTCCTGGCGGCTGCGGCTCCAGAACACCGTGCGCCCCTCCTCGAGGCTCATGCGCAGGGTCTCGGCGTTCATGTAGGCCATCATCAGCACCTGGCCGGTGCCCTGCTCCTGCACGATCGCCGGGACGAGACCGTGCTCGTCGTACTTCACGGTGGCGAGCTGGTCCTCGGTGGCGGCGATGGGGGTGGCGTCCGGCATGGCCGGTCATCGTACGGGCGCGCCCGTCCGCGCCAGAAACGCGATCGGCCGCTCGGTGGCCCGGAGGCGGGCGGGGCGGCGGGTCGGTGGGGATCGGCGGCGACCCGGTCGCCGCCGCCAGGACGGCGCTCTGGCCGCCCTCCCGCTCGATGATGCCCCTGGCCAGGGGTTGCATGCCGAACGTGTGTTCGATACGATGAGGGCATCCTCTCGGGACCGGGGTGACGGTCCCCTCCCCCAGTCCGTGACGTGCGCTCCGGCTCCCGCCGTCGAGCGTCGTGATCGCCCCGGGAGGTGCCGTGGTCGGGATCACCGAGCACCCCGCTGCCGATCGCTCGGTCGCCGAGCTCCTCGCCACCGCGCGCGCCGCGCTGCAGGCGGTGGCCGAGGCGGACCTCCACGGGATGGCGGACGACGAGCTGTCGGCGCACCTGCTCGAGCTCCAGCGCCTGCGGGGCGCGCTGGACGTCGCCGAGGCGCAGGTGCTGGCCACGTGGGACCGGCGCCGGGTGTGGCGGGCCGACGGGGCCCGCGTCCCGGCGGCGTGGCTGGCCAGCCGGGAGCGGATCCCGATGGCCGAGGCCCGGCGCCGGCTCCGTCACGCCCGGGCCACCGTCGAGCACCCGGCCATCGCCGAGGCCTGGGCGGCCGGGGAGATCGACCGCACCCATGTCACCTCGCTGCTGGCCAAGGAGACGGCCCGCACCGAGCGGGCCTTCGAGCGGGACCTGGACGCCCTGCTCGGCCACGCCCGTCGGGAGCGGTTCCGGGACTTCCGGCGCCGGCTCGACGTGTGGGAGCTCCGCCACGACCCCGACGGCGCCGAGCAGCGCGCCGACGAGGGTCGCGCCGCCCGGGAGGTGCACCTCGCCCAGACGCTGGATGGGATGTGGGTCGGCCGCACCGTGCTCGACCCGGTGGACGGCCAGATCGTCGCCGACGCCCTGAAGGAGATCGAGGAGGAGATGTTCGAGGCGGACTGGGCCGCAGCCCGGGAGCGCCTCGGCCGCGAGCCCACCGCCCTCGAGCTCGAGCGCACGCCGGCCCAGCGCCGGGCGGACGCGCTCGTCGAGATGGCGATCCGGGCTCGCACGGTGCCGGCGGACGGCCGACGTCCGGCCCCGCTGTTCACGGTGGTGGTCGGGCTCGAGACCCTGACCGGGCCGGTCCTCGAGATGTTCAACCGCACCGTCATCTCGCCGGGCACGGCGGCGGCGCACCTGACCGCCGCGGACATCGAGCGGGTGGTGTTCGACTCGCCGTCCCGGGTCATCGACGTCGGCGAGCGGCGACGGTTCTTCACCGGCGCCCTCCGCCGGGCCATCGAGGTGCGGGACCGGGTCTGCTACCACCCGATGTGCGAGGACGCCCCCGAGCGCCCGCAGATCGACCACGTCCACGAGCACGCCAAGGGCGGGCCCACCACCCAGGCCAACGGTCGTCTCGCCTGCGCCTTCCACAACCGGTGGCGGGTCACCCACCCGGATCCGGGCGACGACCCACCGGCCGAACCCTGAACCCACCGGCGGGCGGGTTCACGCGGTGCGGGCGCTCAGAGGTAGAGGCCGGTCGAGCCCTCTTCGAGGCGCTTCGCCGCGACCGCGTGCACGTCGCGCTCGCGGAGGATGATGTAGTCGTCGCCGCGGACCTCGACCTCGTAGCGGTCCTCGGGGCTGAAGAGGACCTGGTCCCCCACCTCCATGGCGCGGACGTTCGGGCCGGTGGCGCACACCTCGGCCCAGACCAGGCGGCGCTTCATCTCCGCCGTGGCCGGGATGAGGATCCCGCCCGAGCTGCGCCGCTCCCCCTCCGCGCTGAGGCGCACGAGGATGCGGTCGTTGAGCATCTTGATCGGGAGCTTCTCGCGCTCGCCGTCGTCGGCCATGGACCCAACGATACGGTGCGCCCCCGTGCCCCACGACATCGACGCCGACGTCCACGCCCGCCGGTCCGGTGGCGGCTGTGGCCACGGTCCTGCACCCCCACCCGGCGATGGGCGGCGACCGCACGCACCCGCTCGTGGTCTCGCTCGCGGAGGCCCTGGCGAGCGCCGGCGTCCTCGCGGTGCGGCCGGACCTGCCCGATGCGGACACCGGCGCCGCCTCGGCGCAGCTGGCCTCCCTGGCCGGCGCGCTCGCCGAGGAGCACGGGACCGACCACGTGCTGCTGGTCGGCTACTCGTGGGGCTCGGTCGTCTCCGCCCTCACCCTGCCGTCGACCGGCCACCTCGCCGGCCGGGTCCTCGTGGCCCCGCCCGTCTCGATCATGGGCGACGACCTCCGGCGCGCCCTCGAGGCGACCGCCGTCCCCACGCTCGTGCTGGTGCCGGCCCACGACCAGTACGGCCCGCCCGACGCCGTCCGAGCGGCGCTGGCCGATGTGCCCGACCTCGCGATCGAGGTCGTCGAGGGCTGCGACCACTTCCTCGTCGGCGCCGTCCAGCGGATCACCGACCGCGCCGTCGCCTGGGTCCGCGACCTGCTGCCCGTCTGACCGCGTCGCCCACCGCCTGCCTAGCGGTGGGTGATGACCGCCTGCCGCTCCTCGACCGGGTGGGCGAGGGTCGCCGAGGCCGAGAGCGCCGGCAGGGTCAGCCACGGCCCGCCGTCCACCCGGTACTCCGGCAGCAGCTGCACGTCTGCGGCGACGGCGTAGGTGCCGGAGCGCTGGTGGACGTGCTGGACCGAGGACTCCTCGGGGTACGGGCGGCCGAGGTCGCCCTCGACCACGGTCCCGTCGCCGAAGTCCCAGGTCACGGACCCCGAGGCCATGCGCACCTCGATGGTCATCCCGAAGGCCGAGATGGGCGGCGCCGACAGCGTCCCGCCGAAGCCCTCGACCCAGAACCACGACGGCAGCCCCACGAGCCCCCGGGCGTCCGGGTTCGCCCGCACCGAGATCCGCGGCACGAGCACCTCCTCCACGTACCGCTGCGCCTCGTCCCGAGCGATCGCGTCCAGATCGATCACATCCTCCGGCGCGACCCAGAGGTAGCGATAGATGGCTCCATCGCAGAGCAGCACCGCGAACTGTGCGTCCGGATGTGGCTTCGGCCCCGCTGACACGCCGTACGGGACGTCCTCCAATGCTGGGGCGAATACGAGCGTGAATGTGCAACCGGGGCCGCCGCTGCCTCCGTTGCCACCGCGTACATCCGAGACCTCGTACACACCGCCGGACCGCAGCAGTGTCACCCGCACGCCCTCATCGATCGTCTCGACGCGTCCGTCTACGGCGTCCCCATCGGCCGCTGCAGGTCTCATGGAGACCGCCAGCATCAGGGTCAGAAGACCACAGCAGACGGCAAGGCGTTGGGCCGCGACCCCTCTCACGCCCGATCCTTTCGTGAGACCTTCCACACTCCGTCGTCGCGCCGTAGACGCACGACATCGACGACCTGCTCGTTCGGATCGGCCTCGATCGGCTCCTTCGTGTCAGGGTCGATGAGAACCTGGTGGTTGACGAAGGTGTCGACGAGGATCGCTATTCCCTCCTGCGGAATCTCAATCGTGTAGTCGTGCTCGATCCTCACCAGCGCCGCTCGACCTTCACGGACCCGGTCGGCAATCTCCTGGGTCTTGGTTGCTAGATGTTCGTCCACGAAGACCTCAGCGAGCGCCGCTTCGTCGAGCTCGAGGGTGTAGACGGCCTCGGCGTAGACCTCCCAGCTCCTGAGGTAGGCCGCCTCGACCTCGCCCTCGACCGTGGACGGGTCGAACATCGTCGTGGTGGTGCTGGACGGGAGCGGGGGCGCGGTCGTCGTGGTCGTGGAGGCCGTGGTGGACGTCGGCGCCACGGTGGTCGACGTCGTCTCGTCGGAGGCGCCGTCGTCGTCGCTGCAGGCGAGGACCGGCAGCAGGACCGGCGCGAGGGCAGCGAGGAGCCAGCGGTGGCGCCGGCCCGCCGGCAGCCTCCCCACAGGCTTCACGAACCGGACGCTACGGGACGGGGCGGACCCCCGCAACGGGTGCTCAGACCGGGCGGACGGTGATCCCGGCGGCGGCCATGGCCGCCTTCGCCTCGGCGATGGTGTGTTCGCCGAAGTGGAAGATCGAGGCGGCGAGCACAGCGTCGGCGCCGCCCTCGGTCACGCCCTGGACGAGGTGCTCGACCGAGCCCACGCCACCCGAGGCGATGACCGGGATGTTGACGGCGTCGGCCACCGCGGCGGTCAGCTCGCAGTCGAAGCCGAGCTTCGTGCCGTCCCGGTCCATCGAGGTGAGGAGGATCTCCCCCGCCCCGAGCTCCTCGACCCGGCGGGCCCACTCGATCACGTCGAGACCGGTCGGCGTGCGGCCGCCGTGCGTGTAGACCTCGGCCGTCCCGTCGTCACGGCGGCGGGCGTCGATGGCGACGACCACGCACTGCGAGCCGAACTCGACGGCCAGCTCGGACACGAGCTCCGGCCGGTCCACGGCGGAGGTGTTCACGGAGACCTTGTCCGCCCCGGCCCGCAGCAGGCGGCGGGCGTCGTCCACCGAGCGGATGCCGCCCCCGATCGTGAACGGGATGAACACCTGCTCGGCCACCCGGGCCGCCATGTCGACGGTGGTCTCCCGGGCGTCGGACGAGGCGGTGATGTCCAGGAAGACGAGCTCGTCCGCGCCCTCGGCGTCGTAGCGGGCGGCGAGCTCCACCGGGTCGCCCGCGTCTCGCAGGCCCACGAAGTTCACGCCCTTCACGACGCGGCCCCCGTCGACGTCGAGGCACGGGATGATGCGGATCGTCCTCACGCCGGGTTCCCCGCGAGCGAGCGGATCGCCTCGTCGACCGGCACCCGGCCCTCGTAGATCGCCGTGCCGACGATGGCGCCGGCGAGATGGCGGCCGTCGACGACGAGGTCGTCGAGCGCGATGAGGTCGTCGAGGCTGCCGACGCCGCCGGAGGCGATCACGTCGAGCGACGTGGAGCGCAGCACCTCGGCCAGGCCCTCCAGGTCGGGACCGCCCATCAGGCCCTCGACGGCGATCTGGGTGACGACGACGGCGCTGGCACCGACGTTCTCGAGGCGGCGGAGGGCGTCGGCGATGTCGGTGCCCGAGCCCTCCTGCCAGCCCTTCACGGCGACCTCGCGACCCCGCACGTCGAGCCCGAGGGCCACGGGCTGCCGGGCCGCGATGGCCTCGACGAGCTCCGGGGACTCCATGGCGGCCGTGCCCATCACGACGCGGGCCACGCCGGCGTCGGCCAGCTCGGCGGCGTCCTCGAGGGAGCGGACCCCGCCACCGGCCTGGACCGGCACGTCGACCGAGCCGGCGATCGCCGCGATCAGCCGCCGGTTGAGGGGCTCCCCCGTCCGGGCCGCGTCGAGGTCGACCGTGTGGATCCACTGGGCGCCCGCGTCCACGAAGGCTCGGGCGACGGCGACGGGATCGTCACCGTGGATGCGCTCGCGGTCGAAGTCGCCCTGCGTGAGCTGGACGACCTTGCCGCCCCGCAGGTCGATGGCCGGGTAGAGGTCCATCAGGCGCGCCCCTCCTCGGCGGCGTCGACGAAGGCCCGCAGCACGGCGAGGCCGGTGCGGCCGGACTTCTCGGGGTGGAACTGCGTGGCCCAGAGGTTCCCCCGCCCCACCGACGCCACGACGGGGCCGCCGTAGTCGCAGGTCGAGGTGACGAGCTCGTCCTCGGTGTCCGCGCTGTACGAGTGGACGAAGTAGGCCCACGCCGGGTCCGGGGCCTGGGCGAGCAGGGGCGGGTCGCCCCGCCGCTCGAGCAGGTTCCACTGCATCTGGGGGCGCTTCACCCCGTCGGGCAGGCGGCGCACGGCACCGGGCAGGATCCCGAGCCCGCGCTCGTCGGGGGACTCCTCCGAGCGCTCGAAGAGCATCTGCATGCCCACGCAGATCCCGAGGAAGGGGACGCCGGCGTCGATGACCTCCTCGGTGATCGCGTCGAGGCCGGCGGCCCGGAGCGCCTGCATGCAGCGGCCCAGGGCGCCCACCCCGGGCAGCACGACGCCTGCCGCGTCCCGGATGAGCGCCGGGTCGGCGGTGAGACGGGCGTCCGCGCCGACGTGCTCGAGGGCCTTCTGGGCCGAGCGGAGGTTGCCGATCCCGTAGTCGAGGACCGCGATGAGCGTCATCGGATCAGATGACGCCCTTCGTGGACGGCACGCCGCCGCCCTCGATGCGCACGGCGTCGCGCAGGCAGCGGGCGACGCCCTTGAAGGAGGCCTCGATGACGTGGTGCGTGTTCCGACCCTCCTTGAGGCGCACGTGCAGCGTGATGCCGGCGCTGTGCGCGAAGGACTGCCAGAAGTGCTCGGCCATCTCGGGGTTGAACGGTGGATCGCCGAGCGGCAGCACCTCGCCGAAGGGCACGTCGTAGGCGATGTACGGGCGGCCGGAGAGGTCGAGGGCGACCTCCACGAGCGCCTCGTCGAGCGGGTAGAGCCCGCTGGCGAAGCGGCGGATGCCCGCCTTGTCGCCGATGGCCTCGCGGAAGCACTCGCCGATGGTGATGGCGGTGTCCTCGACGGTGTGGTGCCCGTCCACGTGCAGGTCGCCCTCCGCCTCCACCACGAGGTCGAAGCCGCCGTGGCGGCCGAGCTGGTCGAGCATGTGGTCGAAGAACGGCAGCCCCGTCGTGGCCCGCACCTCCCCGGTGGGACCGTCGAGGTCGATGCGCACGGAGATGGTGGTCTCCTTCGTGGTGCGCGTCTTGGCCGCAGAGCGGGTCATCACAGGATCTCCTTCAGGGCGGCGAGGAAGGCGTCGTCCTCGTCCCGCGTGCCGATCGTGACACGGAGGCAGCCGGTCAGGCGAGGCCACCCGGAGCAGTCGCGCACGAGGACGCCGCGCTCGAGCAGGGCCTCCCAGACGGCGTGCCCGTCGGCCGATCGGGGCCGGAAGAGGACGAAGTTGGCCCCCGACGGCCAGACCTCGACGTCGAGGTCCGACAGGGCGGCGACCAGCCGGCCCCGCTCCTCCACCAGGGTCGCAACGCGGGCGCGCATCTCGTCCTCGTAGTCGAGGGCGAGGCGGCCGGCGAGCTGCTTGACGGTGTCGAGGTGGTACGGGAGGACGACCTGGTCGAGCTGGGCCACGAGGGATCGGGGACCGACGAGGTAGCCGAGCCGGGCTGCGGCCATCGACCAGGTCTTCGAGTAGGTGCGGGTGACGACGAGGGGCACGTCGTCGCCGACCAGCTCGAGGGCTGACCACGGTGCGAACTGCCCGTAGGCCTCGTCGACGACGAGGAGGCCCGGGACGAGATCGAGGACCTCTCGCACCGTGGCCTCGTCCTCGACCATGCCGGTCGGGTTGTTGGGCGAGCAGAGGAAGGTGATGGCCGGCTGCGCCTCGCCGATCACCCGGCGGACCTCGTCCATGTCGAGGGCCAGGTCGGGACGCCGCTCGCCCGTGGCCACCGCGGTGGCCGTGATGCGGGCGATGTGGCTGTGGAGGGCGTAGGTGGGCTCGAACACCGCCACCGCCCGGCCGGGGCCGCCGTAGGTGAGGCACAGCGTCTGCAGGACCTCGTTGGAGCCGTTGGCGACGAAGACCTGCTCGGGGTCGACGCCGTGCCGCTCGGCGATGGCCGCCCGCAGCTCCCGGTAGGAGCGGTCCGGGTAGCGGTGCCACTGCACGTCCTCGACGGCCTTCGCGAGCGCCGCGGTGAAGCCGGCCGGCGGGGGCTCGGGGGCCTCGTTCGTGTTGAGGCGGACGGGGACGTCGACCTGGGGCGAGTGGTACCCCGCCATCAGGGCGAGGTCGTCGCGCGGGGAGATCACCGGCCCCTCGCCCGGGTGCGGACCGACTCGGCGTGAGCCGGGAGCCCCTCGTAGTCGGCCAGGGCGGCCACGTGGTCCGCCACCTCGGCCAGGCCCTCCTGGTCGAGGGAGACGACGTGGACGTGCTTCAGGAAGTCGTCGACCCGCAGCGCGCCCGAGAAGCGGGCGGAGCCGAAGGTGGGCAGCACGTGGTTCGGGCCGGCGAGGTAGTCGCCCACCGAGGCCGGGGCATGGGGCCCGCAGAACACGGCGCCGGCGTGGCGGACGAGCGGCAGCAGCGCGTCCGGGTCCTCGACCAGCAGCTCGAGGTGCTCGGGGGCGATGGCGTTCGAGACGGCCATCGCCTGCTCGGGGCCGTCGCACAGGGCGACGTAGCCGCCCTCGGCGAGGGTGGACTCGAGCTGCGCCCGGCGCGGCGAGGCCGGGACGAGGCGGGCCACAGCGTCAGCGACGGCGTCGGCGACGGCCTCGTCCCAGGTGACGAGCCACGCCAGGCCGTCGGGCCCGTGCTCAGCCTGGAGGATGACGTCGATGGCCGCCCACTCGACCGGGACCGTCGCATCGGCCACCACCACGACCTCGCTCGGTCCCGCGAAGGCCGAGGGCACCCCGACGAGCCCGGCGGAGGCGACCTCCCGCTTCGCCTGCGCGACGCGGGCGCTGCCGGGTCCGACGATGACGTCGACGGGCCGGATGGTCTCGGTCCCGTAGGCCAGGGCGCCGATGACGGCGGGACCCCCCACCCGGTACACCTCGTCCACCCCGGCGAGGGCCGCGGCGGCCAGGATCCCCGGCGCGACGGTGCCGTCGGGCTGGGGGGAGGTGACGAGCACGACCTCGGGCACCCCGGCGACCTTGGCCGGCACGGCCGTCATGAGCACGGTCGACACGAGCGGCGCCTGGGCCGACGGGACGTAGCAGGCGGCCCGGTCCACCGGGCGCTGGAGCTCGCGGACGGTGATGCCCCCGTTGCGGTGGACGGCGTCCTCGTGGCGCTGGGCCTCGTGGTAGGCGGTGATGTTCCGGTGGGCGACCTCGAGCGCCGCCCGCACGGCGGGGTCGATGGCGTCGAGGGCCGCCGCCACCTCGGCGGGCGGGACCCGGAGGTCGTCGATCTCGGCGCCGTCGAAGCGGGCCGTCAGCTCGCGCAGGGCCTCGTCGCCGCGAGCCCGCACGTCGGCCAGGAGCGCCCGGACCTCCTCGATGGGAGGCTCGACCTGCACGTGGGGGCGAGGGAGCGTCGATCGCAGGTCGTCACCGGCGCCGCGGAGGTCGAGTCGCTGGAGCACCCGCCGAGGATAGGTGGGCGCCGAGCGCGCTCCCCAACCGGTTGCGCCGACCGGTCGGCTCGCGGCGCGGGGTGGTACGACTGGGGCCGATGGACCTCGACACCGCGCAGCTGTCCTCCCTGTCGTCGGCCCTCACCGACCTCACCGACCGCATCACGGCGCTGGCCGACGGGTTCCAGGGCACCCCGCGGGAGGACGTCGCTGCGGACCTCTACGAGGTGGAGCGCCACCTGCAGGCCGCGGACCGCCGGCTGCGCTCGCTCGTCGACAAGCTCGACCGCTGAGGCCGGTCAGCCGAGCCCGGCGCTCGGGCAGAAGTCGGCCAGGATGCACTGACCGCAGCGGGGCTTGCGGGCCACGCACACCGCGCGCCCGTGGAGGATCAGGCGCAGGCTGAACACGCCCCGCTCCGACGCCGGGACCATCGGGTTGAGGGCCAGCTCGGCCTTCACGGGGTCCGTCTCGGTGGTGAGGCCGAGGCGCAGCGACAGACGGCCCACGTGCGTGTCGACCGGGAGACCGGGGAGGTCGAGGGCGACGCTGCGCAGCACGTTGGCGGTCTTCCGCCCCACCCCGGGCAGGGTGGTGAGGTCGGACATCTTGTGGGGCACCTCGCCGCCGAAGCGCTCCACGACGCCGGTGGCCATGCCGATGAGGCTCCTGGCCTTGTTCTTGTAGAAGCCGGTGGAGCGGATGATCTCCTCGAGCTCGCTCGGCTCGGCGGCGGCCAGGTCCTCCGGCGTGGGGTACCGGGCGAAGAGGTGCGGGGTCACCATGTTCACCCGCTCGTCGGTGCACTGGGCCGACAGGATCGTGGCCGCGAGGAGCTCGTAGGGGTTCCGGTGGTCGAGCGCGCAGAGCTCCTTGGCGGTGCCCGGGTACTCCACGGCCAGGCGCTCGTGCGTGCGCCGCGCCCGGCCGGCGGGGGTGCGGGGACGGCGTTCGACGGGGCGCGCGGCAGACATCGGCGGCGAGGGTACCGGCCTCCGGAGCCCGCCCGGACCCCCGGTACCCTGGGCCCATGTCCGTCCCCTCCCCCGCCGCCGGCGCCGGCGCGCCCGCGCCCGAGGCGCTCCGGCGCGTCGACGACGGCTGGGAGCTCGACCTCGCCGACCCGGAGCCCGACCTCGCGGCCGACGCGATCACCGACCGGCTCGCGGCGGCGGCGCGCGCCGTCGCGGCGCAGGGCGGGGGTCGCCTCCACGTGTGGGTGCGGGGCGAGGGTGCCGACGCCGTCCGCACGAGCGTGGAGGCCGCCGGCTTCGAGGTCGTCCGGGCGCTCCACCAGATGCGCCGCCCGCTCCCCGTGGACGAGCCGTGGGACCTCGACGTGCGCCCCTTCGTGGTGGGGCAGGACGAGGACGCCTGGATCGAGGTGAACAACCGGGCCTTCGCGTGGCACCCGGAGCAGGCCGGCATGACCCGCGAGCGCCTCGCCGCCACGATGGCCGAGCCCTGGTTCGATCCGGCCGGCTTCCTCCTCCACGAGGTGGACGGCCGCCTCGCCGGGTTCTGCTGGACGAAGGTGCACGCCGACACCGACCCGCCCCTCGGCGAGATCTTCGTCATCGCCGTCGACCCCGCCGCGCACCGGCGCGGCCTCGGGCGACAGCTCGTGCTCGCCGGCCTCGACCACCTCCACCGTCGGGACCTGCGCGTCGGCATGCTCTACACGGAGGCCGACAACCTCCCCGCCCTGCGCCTCTACGAGGACCTCGGGTTCCACGTCCACGCCACGGACCGCCGCTACGCCAAGGAGGTCCCCGCCGCGTGACCGACCCCGCTGCCCCCACCGCCGCACCGACGTCGACGCCCGTGAAGGGCCCGCGCCGCCGGCCGCCCAAGTCGACCCGCTTCGACCTCGACCGCAGCCAGCTGGCCGAGCTCCTCGAGGGCCACCCCCGCTACCGGGTGGACCAGGTGTGGACCGGCCTCTACGAGCAGCTGGCCGATCCCGGGTCGCTCACCACGCTCCCGAAGGCGCTGCGCCTCGAGCTGGAGGGCCGGCTCCCGCTCGCCCTGCACCCGGTGACGGAGTCCGTCAGCGACCGAGGCGAGACCGTGAAGTGGCTCTGGGAGCTGCACGACGGCACGCAGGTCGAGACGGTGCTCATGCACTACGACGACCGCTCGACGGTGTGCGTGTCCACGCAGGCCGGGTGCGCCATGGGCTGCTCGTTCTGCGCCACCGGCCAGGCCGGCTTCGACCGGCAGCTGAGCGCCGGCGAGATCGTCGAGCAGGTCGTGCGGGCCGCCCGCCGGGCCAGGGAGGACGGGCGCCGCCTCTCCAACGTGGTGTTCATGGGCATGGGCGAGCCGCTGGCCAACTACGACGCCACCTGGGCGTCCGTCGAGCGCATCCACGGTGCCGTCGGCCTGTCGGCCCGCCACCTCACCGTGTCCACGGTGGGGATCGTGCCGGGCATCCGCCGCCTGGCCGCCGAGGCCCTCCCGGTGAACCTGGCCGTGTCCCTCCACGCCGCCGACGACGAGCTCCGCGACGAGCTCGTGCCGATCAACCGCCGCTACCCGCTGACCACGCTCATGCAGGCCTGCGCGGAGTACCTCGTGGCCAAGGGCCGGCGCCTCTCGTTCGAGTGGGCGCTCATCGACGGCGTGAACGACCGGGACGTCGACGCCGACCAGCTGATCGACCGGGCCCGCAGCCTCCCGCTCCCGGCCCACGTGAACCTCATCCCGCTCAACCCCACCCCGGGCTACGCCGTGCGGGGCAGCTCGCCCCGCCGGGTGCGGGCCTTCCAGGAGCGGCTGCGCGCCGGGGGCGTGAACGCCACCGTCCGCCGGACCCGAGGCACCGAGATCGACGCCGCCTGCGGCCAGCTGCGGGCCACCCACGAGATCCTCGCCGCCGCATCGGCCAGCGCCCCACCCGCCCGCTGAGCCACCCGAGACGGGCGCCAGGGCGCTCAGCGCACGAGGAGCGTGAGGGACCCGGTGCGCACGGCGCCCTCGAGGTGCTCCCCCGCCCGCACCTCGGCGCCGGACCACAGCACCGAGCGGCGCACGGTCCCCGCCACGACCGCTCCGACCCCGACGGCGCTGCGCTCGACGGCGCCGGTGACGGTGGCTGACGGATCGACGAGCGCCCCCTGGCCCACAGCCCGCAGGTTCGCCTCGAGGTAGTCGCGGGGGGTGCCGCAGTCCACGAAGGGCCCGTCGTGCCGCACCACCTCCAGGCGCCCGTCGCGCTGCGCGGCGGCCCAGGAGTGCTCGTAGAGCCCCGCGGGCGAGGCCGGGAGCGCGGCCACGTCCCGCCAGGGCATGAGCGCGCCGGCCACCCGGCTGCCGGGGGTGAGCTCGTCCTCGCCCACGAGGAGGAGGCGGACCCGCTCGCCGTCCCAGCCCTCGACCAGCGGGCGCAGCGACCCCGGGCACCACGCGTCGGCGTTGACGACGACCGTCCCCGCGCCGGCGATCCAGCTGCGGAGGTGCCCGAGCGCCCCGGCGGTCCCGAGGGCCTCGCGCTCCTCGATCGAGACGTGCACCGGGCGCTCGGCCAGGTGCGCCTCCATCGCGGCGCGGCCGTGGTGGACGTTCACCGCGACCCGTGCGATCCCGGCCGACCGGAGCCGCTCCAGCGCGAGGTCGAGGAGCGGGACGTTCCCCACGGGGCAGAGCGGCTTCGGCCGCAGGCGCGTGAGCGGCGCGAGCCGGCGACCGGCACCCGCGGCGAGCACGACCCCGACGAGGTCCGCCCCGAGGTCGGTCCCGGGCTCGTCGGCGAGAGGCTCCGAGGCGACCATCGCCGCATGCTGTCACGTCGGTACCGTGGCGTGATGGCACGGCGGGCCCGACGACGGCGGCTCCTCGGCGCCGTCCTGCTCCTCGCATCGACGCTCGGCGGGGCGTGCACGGCCGGCGATCGCTCGTCGGCCGTGGACGAGCCGCCCGCGTCGGCCCCGGCTCCGGTCGCGACGACGCCGTCCACCACCACGACGACCATCCCGATCCCGAAGCCGCCGCCCGTCACGTGGGTTCCGTGCGAGGACGGCCTGCAGTGCGCCTCCGTGACCGTGCCCGTCGACTACCTCGACCCCGGCGCCGGCACCCTCGACCTCGCGCTCGTGCGCCGACCGGCCAGCGACCCGCAGCGGCGGATCGGCACCCTGCTCGTCGACCCGGGCGGTCCGGGGGCGTCCCCCGTCCGCCGGGTGCGGCGCGGGTTCCGGATCAGCGACGAGGTGGCGGCCCGCTTCGACATCGTGGGCGTGGACCCCCGCGGGGTGGGCGGGAGCACCCCCATCACCTGCGGCGCCACCGTGCCGGCCCTCCGCGCGGTGGACCTCGACCCGGACGACCCGCGGGAGGAGCTGGCCCTCGAGGAGGCGGCCCGCGCCGTCGCCGAGGAGTGCGCGGCGACCGAGGGCGCGCGGCTCAGCCACCTCGGCACCCGGGAGGTGGTGCTCGACCTGGAGGTGGTGCGCCGGGCGCTGGGCGACGGACCGGTGACCTTCGTCGGGCTGTCCTACGGCACCCTCGTGGGGCTGCTCTGGGCCGACGCCTTCCCGACGTCGGTGCGGGCGATGGTCCTCGACGGGGTCGTCGACCCGCTGGCCGCCGGGGACGCGCTCGGGCTCGACCAGGTCGACGGCGTCGAGCGGGCCTTCCTCGCGATGGACGACGCCTGCGCCGCCGACCCCGCCTGCCCGCTGACCCTGCGGGGCACCACGCTGGCCCAGGCCTACGACCAGCTGGCGGCCAGCATCGAGGCCGGGGCCGGACAGACCGCCGGAGTGGGGCCGACCCAGCTCGTGCACGCCGTGTTCGCCGCCACCTACGGCGCCGAGCGCTGGCCGGGTCTCTGGCGCGCCGTGGCCGACGCCCTCGACGGGCGCTTCGCCGGGCTGGCCGAGCAGGCCCGCTGGTACGCGGGGCTCGTGGACTACCCGCCCTTCGCGCTCGTCTCGTGCCTCGACGCCGAGCACCCCGAGGGCTTCGACGCCTGGCAGCGCGCCGCCCGCCTGGCCGCGGACCGCTCCCCCCGCTTCGGGCGCACCCTGGCCAACGAGCTCCTGCCGTGCGCCTTCTGGCCCCAGGCCACGCTCGGCCCGGTCGACGTGCGGGCCGAGGGCGCAGGGCCGATCCTCCTCGTCGGCACGACCGGCGACGTGGCCACGCCCATCGGCCAGATGACCCGGGTGGCCAGCGCGCTGGAGGGCGACCGGCGCCTGACGGTCGAGGGCCACGGGCACATCGCGATCGGAGGCAGCCCGTGCGTGGACGAGGCCGTGACCCGCTTCCTCGTGGACCCCGCCGGGGCCCCCGAGGAGCAGCGCTGCTGAGGTTCTCGACCAGGGGTGGCGCCGCACTAGGTTCGCCCGCACATCGACAGGGGGAGGAACACGGTGGAGTTCAACGTCGCGCAGGTGCACGAGGCCGTCTCGGCGGCGGTCCCGGACCGGGAGTGCATCGTCTGGCGGGATCGGCGCCTCACCTATGCGGACGTCACCGACCGCACCCGGCGCCTCGCGAACCACCTGCTCGCCCAGGGCCTCGGCGTCCGGGCCGAGCGCAGCTCGCTGGCCGGGCACGAGTCCGGCCAGTCGCAGCTGGCCTGCTACCTCCACAACGGCAACGAGTACCTCGAGGCCATGCTGGGCGCCTACAAGGCCCGCGTCGCGCCGTTCAACGTGAACTACCGCTACGTGGCCGAGGAGCTCCGCTACCTGCTCAACGACGCGCAGGCCGAGGCCATCGTCTTCCACTCGGCCTTCGCCGACCGGCTGGCCGAGGTCCTGCCCGACCTCCCGTCGCTGAAGGTGCTGCTCCAGGTCGACGACGGCTCCGGCGCCGACCTCCTCCCCGGTGCGGTCTGGTACGAGGAGGCCCTCGCCGCGGCCAGCCCCGAGCGGCCCGACGTCGAGTGGAGCCCGGACGACCTCTACATCCTCTACACGGGGGGCACGACCGGCATGCCGAAGGGCGTGCTCTGGCGCCAGGCCGACATCTTCGTCGGCGCCCTCGGCGGCCGGAACGTCGGCACCGGGACCGAGTGGGAGGACCTCGACCAGATCGTCGCCGCGGCGCGCGACGGCGGCTCGCGCATCCTCCCCGCACCCCCGTTCATGCACGGGGCCGGCCACTGGGTCGCCTTCAACTGCATGACCGGTGGCGGCACGGTCGTCATCCAGGACGACACCGTCACCCTCGACCCGGCCGACGTCTGGAGCACGGTGGCCCGCGAGCAGGTCAACCTCCTGCTGATCGTGGGTGACGCGTTCGGGCGACCGCTCGTGGAGGAGCTGGAGCGGGCTGCAGAGGGCGGGAAGCCGCACGACACGTCGTCGCTGCTCGCCATCCTCTCCGGTGGCGCGCCGCTGAACTCCTCGCTGAAGGACCGCTTCCTCGCCCAGCTGCCCACCGTGATGGTCATGGACGCCGTGGGCTCCTCCGAGACCGGCAGCCAGATGTCCCACGTCAGCGCCGCCGGCCAGCCGGCCTCCACGGGGACCTTCACCCCCGGCCCCGGGGCCGCCGTCGTCAGCGAGGACCTCACCCACCGCCTGGAGCCCGGGCACGAGGGCATCGGCTGGCTGGCCCAGACCGGCCGGGTGCCGCTCGGCTACCTCGGTGACCCCGAGAAGACGGCCCGCACGTTCCCGGTCATCGAGGGCGAGCGCCACTCGGTGCCCGGTGACCGCGCCCGCCTGACGGCCGACGGGCTCATCGAGCTGTTCGGCCGCGACTCGGTGACGATCAACTCCGGCGGCGAGAAGATCTTCGCCGAGGAGGTCGAGCAGGCGATCGCCCACCACCCGGACGTGTACGACGTCGTCGTGGCCGGTCGTCCCAGCGAGCGCTGGGGCCAGGAGGTCGTCGCCGTGGTGCAGCTCCGCGCGGGTGCGACGGCGGACGAGGGCGCCCTGCGGGAGGAGGCGGCCAAGCACATCGCCCGCTACAAGCTCCCGAAGGCGTTCGTGTTCGTCCCCGCCATCGTGCGCTCGCCGGCCGGCAAGGCCGACTACCGCTGGGCCCGCGAGCAGGCCACCACGACGGGCTGAGCGCCCGCCCCTCCCCCATGGCCCCGTCGAGCGGATAATCGCTCGACGGCGCGGCGCGCCGTGCGACAGGCTCACCAGCGATCGGACGACGAGAGGGAGAGGAGGTCCCAGATGCCCACGCGCATGCACCGCACCGGCGCCGCCCCGGCCCAGGGACCCGCCCCCGCGTCCAGCGCCGCACTGCGGACCTGAGCGCCCGGCACCCCTGACCGGCCGCGCTCGCCGCGCCCGCCCCGAGCGGGTGCCCCTCACGACCTGGCTGCCCGGGTCGTTGCACGCCTGTCCGCCCGCACGCGCCCCGAGGAGGTGATCGACGTGCGAAACCCGCTTCGACGCCCGCGCCCGGACGCCCGTCCGGACCGCCGCGCCCTGCGGCGGGCCCGCATCCAGGCCGTCAACCGGCAGGCCTGGGTGGAGGCCACCGCCCACCGGCTCCGGTGACCCGCGACCCGCCGCTCGCTGCGGCGGGTCGTGGCGCGCCGCAGCGCAAGCGGGTGGCTACTCGGCGAGGAGCTCGCGGACCCGCGCCATGAGCACGTCGAGGGCGGCGGCGTTCAGACCGCCGTGGGGCACGATCACGTCGGCGTAGCGCTTCGACGGCTCGATGAACTGCAGGTGGCTCGGCCGGACCGTGGCGAGGTACTGGTCGATGACGCTCTGGACCGTGCGCTCCCGCTGGGCCACGTCGCGCTCGAGGCGGCGGATGAAGCGGACGTCGGCGTCCGTGTCCACGAAGATCCGCAGGTCGAACTGCTCGCGCAGCTCGGGTTCGTAGAGGACGAGGATCCCCTCGACCACCACCACCCGCCCGGGGCGCACGAGCTGGCGCTCCGGCAGACGGGCGTATGTGGCGAAGTCGTAGACCGGCACCTCGACCGGCTCGCCGCGCCGCAGCGCCCGGACGTGCTCGAGCAGGAGCGGCCAGTCGAAGGCGTCCGGGTGGTCGTAGTTCACCGCCGCCCGCTCTTCCAGCGAGAGCTCCTCGACGTGGCGGTAGTAGGCGTCGAGGCGCAGCAGCGCGAGATCGTCGCCGGCGATCAGGGTGGCCAGGCGCTCGGCGACGGTCGTCTTGCCGCTGCCGGAGCCACCGGCCACGCCGATCAGGAAGGGGCTGCGATCGGTCACCCCGGCCCCTCAGACGAGACGGGGCCGCAGGGTCGGCCACCGGGGGTCGGCCCGGACCGCCGCGAGGTCAGGGTCGCCATCGACGAGCGAGGCGGCGCGGAAGCCGGCATCAGCCGCCTGCTCGAGCCACCGGAGCGCCTGGTCGACGGCCCCCGCAGCCGACCAGCTGCACGCCACCTCGAACGCCGTCTGCGCCGGGCTGAGCGGTGCGGCGGCGTACACCGCCTCCCCCACCTGCGCCGCCTCGGCGTAGCACTGCGCGTAGTGCAGGTGCGTCTGCAGCGTGCTGGCCGCGTCGCGGCCGGGCTCGTCACCCCGTGCGAGGAGCCGGCTGGCCAGCGCCGACGCGGCACCGGCCCGGGCCAGCACCTGCGTGGGGACCAGGTTGGGCGGACCCGACGGCTGGCGGACGAAGGCGGTCTCGTAGCGCTCGAAGGCGTCAGCGCGGCCGGCGGCCAGTGACGCAGCGGCGAGGAGATACGGGTTCGCGCTGGAGCCGAGCGGCTCGACCAGCCGGAGCGCGCCGGGCCCGTCGCCGTCGCGGAGCGCGGCCCACGCCTGCTGCTCGGCCCGGGCCGGGTCGGCGGTGACGAGCGGCGGGGGCGCGGGGACAGCCTGGAGGTGGCCCGGGCGCGCGGTGCGGGCCCGGCTCCGGGCCGCACCCGGGTCGGGCGCCTCCACGTCGAAGGCGTCGGCGTGCCCGCCCATCTGCTCCGCCCGCACCTCCTGCCAGTTGTTCAGCGCGAGGAAGAGGCAGAAGAGCCCGGCGTAGGTCTGATCGTTGACGAGCGCGAACACCGCCGCGGCGCACGCGGTGCCGATCGAGATCCGCCGGGCCACCGGCAGGCCCCAGATCTCCGCCGTGACGTTGCCGCCGTCGAGGGGGCGGATGGGCAGCAGGTTGGCGATCGACCACCACAGGTTCTGGAAGGCCAGGAAGTCCACGACCCACAGCCAGCTGAAGGACTTGTCCTCGAAGACGACGCGGAAGGCCTCCTCGGTGGCGGCGTCCGAGCCCAGGATCTGGCGCATCGGCAGCCAGAGGAGGACGAGGGCGGTGAGCGACCCAGCGAGGCTGACGGTGATGCTGCGCCGCCGGCTGAGGCGCGTCCGCCCAGGGCTGAAGGTCACGCCGCCGAAGCCGTGGAGGACGATCGCCGACGGCTGCCCGAACACCTTGAGGGCGATCCCGTGCCCGAGCTCGTGGACGAGGATCGACACGAACGACGTGGCGATCCAGATGAGGACCACGTCGACGCCCCAGTCGATGTAGCGGAAGCCGAACAGCGCGGCGATCAGGAAGAACACCGGCTGGATGTGCACCGGGATGCCGGCGATGCGGAAGTGGGTCTTGGCCGACATCGGTCCGAGCCTACGGCGCGCCCTGCTCGCGGAGGACCACCGCGACGACCGGGCCGGAGAGATCCGACGCGCTGGGATCGAAGCGGTAGCCGAGGGGGTGCTCGAAGTCCGCGAGCGCCTCGGGACCCGCGGGGTCCTCGGTCAGGAGCCACCGCACGAGCGCGCCCTTGAGCAGCTTGTTCCAGTGGCTCACGGTCCGGTCCTGGCGGTCGACGAAGCGGACCGTGATCCGCCGGGCCGGCTCCACGGCCCGCCATTCCATGGCGGCGCTGTGCTCGCCGGGCAGGAGGTCCCACACGACCGCCCCCGCGGCCCGCTCGGCCAGGACCGGGGCGAGCCGGGGCTTCCACCAGGTCGACAGCCGTCCCAGGTCATCCAGCCGGGCCGACATCTTCAGGCGGTAGTCCGGGATCGGGTCGCCAGGCGCCGACCAGCCCCACAGCCCGCTGACGATCCGCACCCGCCGCTCGCCCCGCCGGCGGGCAGCGGCGCGCAGCGACGCCCAGTCGAGCTCCTTGTAGAGGACCCCGGTGTAGCGCTCGATGGCCGGACGGGTGGGCGCCTGGGGCCGGACCACCCCGGCCGCCGTCGCGGCCTTCAGGACCCTCCGACGGTGGACGTCGAGGGCCGGGTCGGCGGCCTGGCCGGCCGTCCAGCGGGGGCCGTCGCCGTCCGGAGCCTTGCCCTCGGAGGGCGGGAGCAGCACGAGCGGTTGGGGGCGGGGCACGCCCGGTTCCTAGCATCTGGCCGATGGCCGGCTTCACCATGCCCGAGCAGCTCCCCGAGGGCGAGGAGAAGGTCGCCGCCGTCCGCGGGATGTTCGACGCGATCGCCCCCCGCTACGACCTGGTCAACCGCATCATGACGTTCCGGATGGACGTCGCCTGGCGGCGCCGGTCGGTCCGCGAGCTGGCCCTGCCGGCCGGCTCGACCGTGGTGGACCTCGCCTGCGGGACCGGCGACCTGTGCCGGGAGCTGAGCGCCCAGGGGCTCCGCCCGATCGGCGTCGACCTCAGCTTCGGGATGCTCGCCGCGGCCCGCACCGCTGCGCCGCTGCTCCAGGGCGACGCGCTGTCGATGCCGCTGCCCGACGGCACCGTCGACGGCGCCACCTGCGGGTTCGCCCTGCGCAACCTGGCCTCGCTGCCGCCCTTCTTCGCGGAGCTGGCCCGCGTGGTGCGCCCGGGCGGGCGGATCGCGCTCCTCGAGGTGGCCGAGCCGCCGAACGCGGTCCTGCGCTTCGGTCACGGCATCTACTTCGGGAAGGTGGTGCCGTTCATCGGCGGGCTCCTGTCCGATCCCGCCGCCTACCGGTACCTGCCCCGCTCCGTCGCCTACCTGCCCGAGCCCGACGAGATGTTCGAGCAGCTGCGGGCCGCCGGCTTCGCGGACGTGCAGCGCACGCTGCTCTCCGTCGGCATCTCGCAGCTGATCACCGCCACCCGGGCGGCGGACCCGGGCGCGTGAGCGCCTCGCCGGCCAAGGCGGCGCGCCTCGTCGCCCGCACCCGGCGGGTCGATGGCGATCTCGACCTGCGCGCCCTGGCCGGGCGTGACGGGCTGCTCTTCGAGCGGGCCAGGACCGGCCTGGCCGGCCGGGGGTGCGCGCTGCGGGTCGACGTCGACGCCGCAGCGGAGGCGCTGGCCGCCATCGGCGTGGCCGAGGACGAGGTGGCGGCACCGGGCTCCGGTCCGGTCGGCTTCGCCGCCCTGCCGTTCCGGGCCGATCAGGCCGCCACCGTCGTCGTCCCCGAGGTGGTCTGGGGGCGGGCCGAGGACGGGACCCGCTGGGTCACGACCGTCGCCCCGGCCGACGCCCCCGAGCCCGAGATCGCCTGGCCGGTCGACGAGGGACCCCTGCCCTCCCCCGGCCGGATCACGGTCACGCCGGTGCGGCCCCCGGGGTGGTGGCGGGACCTCGTGGCCCAGGCCACGGAGGCCATGGCCGAGGCCGGTCCGGACGGGCTGCGCAAGGTGGTGCTGGCCCGCGAGGTCCTCGTCGAGGCGGACCAGCCCTTCGACCGCGCCGCGCTCCTCGCCCGGCTGCAGCGCTCGTTCCCGGGCTGCTTCCTGTTCCACGTCGACGGGTTCCTCGGCGCCAGCCCCGAGCTGCTCGTCAGCCGGGCGGGTGACGTGGTCCGGGCCCAGCCGATGGCCGGCACCGCGCCGCGGGGCGGGGACCCCACCACGGACGCCCGCCTCGCCGCCGGCCTCCTGGCCTCCCCCACCTACCGGCACGAGCACCAGATCACGATCGACATGGTCCACGACACGCTCCTGCCGTGGTGCTCGTACCTCGACTACGAGGCCGAGCCGTCCGTCGTGGGGGTGGCCAACGTGCAGCACCTCGCCACCCTCGTCGAGGGCCGTCTCTCCCAGCCCGCGCCCTCGGTCCTCGCGCTGGTGCGGGCGCTCCACCCCACGCCGGCGGTGAACGGCTGGCCCCGGGACGCCGCCACCGCCTGGATCAACGAGCACGAGGGGTTCGACCGGGGCCGCTACGCCGGGGCGGTCGGCTGGGTCGACGGCGCCGGCAACGGCACGTGGGCCGTCAGCATCCGCTGCGCGGACGTCGACGGGGCGACGGCGCGGGTGGTCGCGGGCAACGGCATCGTGGCCACGTCCGACCCCGACACCGAGCTGGCCGAGACCCAGGCCAAGCTCCAGGCGATGCTCGGCGCGCTGGTCCGGGTCTGACCCCGCCGGCGGGCCGGCCCCGACGAGCGGGGCTCAGCGGACGCGGACGAGGCGGAACGTGTCGGTGGTCGGGTCCGACTCGTGCGGGGCCCCGACGAGCACGCCGACGAGGTCGCCGGGCTTGATGAGGCCGCGCTTCGCGCACTGCTCGACGGCCAGCCACACGATCTCGTCAGGCCCGCCGGCCATCTCCATGAGGAGCGGCTTGATGCCCCACGCCATCGTGAGCTTCCGGGCCGTGTGGACGCTGGGGGTCATCGCGTAGATCGGGCAGGTGGGCCGGAACCGGCTGATCATCCGGGCGGTCCGACCGGAGTCCGTGCAGGCGATGATCGCCGCGAGGTCGGCGTCGACGGAGGCGCGCCACGCCGCCGCGGTGATCGCGCTCGTGATGCGGGTGGTCATGGGCGCGCCCTGGATGCCGCGGGTCTGCTCCCGGCCCATCCGCTGGCCCCACTCGCGGTAGTTGAACTCCTGCTCGGCCCGGATCGTGATGCGCGACATCGCGGCCACCGCGGCAACGGGGTTGGCGCCGATGGCGGTCTCCGCCGAGAGCATCACGGCGCTCGTGCCGTCGAACACGGCGTTGGCCACGTCGGTGACCTCGGCCCGCGTGGGCGTGGGCGCCGTGATCATCGACTCGAGCATCTGGGTGGCCGTGATGACCGGCTTGCCGTAGGCGACCGCCGTCCGGATGATCCGCTTCTGGATGTGCGGCACGTCCTCCAGGGGCAGGCGCACCCCGAGGTCGCCGCGGGCGACCATCACGCCGTCCGACACCCGGCAGATGTCCTCGGCGTCCTCGACGGCCCGCCCGGTCTCGATCTTGGCGATGATCATCGGGCCGGCGCCCTCCACGGCCATGCGGACCGCCGCGACGTCGTCCGCCGAGTTCACGAAGGACACGGCGACGGCGTCCACGCCGCACTCGATGACCTGCTCGAGCATCGTCAGATCCGCCTCGGTGGGCGAGCGGAGCGGGACCCGGTCCTCGGGCAGCGCGACGCCCGGGCGACCCCGCAGCACGCCGCCGGACACGACCGTGGCGATGACCTCGCCGTCGCTGCGCTCGACGACCGTGAGCGTGACCCCGCCGTCGCCCAGGGCCACGGCATCGCCCGGGGTGAGGAGGTCGACGGCGCCCTCGAGGTCGATGGCCACGCGCTCCGACGTGCTCCGGTCGCCCTTCTCGGCGGCGGCGAGGCGCACCTGGGCGCCCACCTCGAGGCGCACGCCGTCCTCGCCGAAGGGCGCCGTGCGCACCTTCGGGCCGGGGAGGTCGACGAGGATGCCGACCGGGCGGCCGACGTCTTTGCTGATCTCCCGCAGCGACCGGATCCGCTCGATCGACTCCTCGATCGGGCCGTGCGCGAGGCCCAGCCGGGCCACGTCGAGCCCGGCGTCGACCAGCGCGCGCACCACCGCCGGGGACTGCGAGGCGGGTCCGATGGTGGCGACGATCTTGGTGCGGCGGGGCATGGCGTCAACGGTAGCGGCGCCGCACGCCCCGCCAGACGGGGGTTCAGCCGACGGTCAGGTCGGTCACCGCAGCGGCGACGGCGTCGTTGAGGGCCCCGTGGAGGGCCCGGTTCGCGCCCCGCTCGCTGCCCACGACGAGCACGTGGAGCCCGCCGGCGGCGACGGCCTCGGCCACCGCCTCGCGGACCGCCGCAGCGCCGCTCGCCCCGTCCGGGACCGCCAGGCGACGGGCTGCGGCACCGTGGGCGGTGGCCACGGCCACGAGGTCGAGCCCGTGCGGGGTGCCGAACAGCAGCTCGAAGGGCGCGGGGTCGAGCTGCCCCGCCTGGGGCAGGAACGAGAAGATCCCGCCGCCGTCGTTGTCGACGACCACCACGACGAGGTCGGCGCCGCGGTCTGCGGCGCCGAGGAGCCCGTTCGTGTCGTGGAGGAAGGCCACGTCCCCGATCAGGAGCGCGTTCGCGCCGTCGGCGGCCACGGCCACCCCGACGGCGGTGGAGACGACGCCGTCGATGCCGTTGGCGCCGCGGTTGGCCAGCACCTCGACGTCCCGTCCACCGGCGCCGTACCACTCGAGGTCGCGGATCGGCATCGATGACGAGGCCACGAGCCGCCCGCCCGCGGGGAGGGCCTCGACGAGCGCCGCCGCCACGGCGGGCTCCGCGAGCTGCGGCGCCTCGTCCAGGACGCGGCGGATGGCGCGCCGGGCCGTCTCGCCCAGCCGCTCCCACCGCGTCCGCCACGCCCCGCCGTCCACGGGTGCGACCCCGTCGAGGCCCCGAGCGAGCGCCGCGACCAGATCGTCCACGTCGCCGTCGAGGACCACGGCGGCGACGCCGTGCGGATCGATCCACCGGTCGGCCCCGCCCAGGGCCACGTGGGTGGCGCCGGTGGCGGCCAGCCACTCCCCCACCACCCGAGACGCGAGCGGGCCGCCGAGGTGGACGACCACCTCCGGCCGCAGCTCCTCGGCCAGCGCGGGCACCCGGAGCAGGGCGTCGGCCGCCGGGATCGTGGCGCCGGCGCGCCGCCACACCGGGGCCTGCGGCGCGGCGAGCACCGGCCAGCCCAGGGCGCGCGCCACGGCGTCGACCGCCTCGCCGTCCCCGGACCCGGGGCCGGCGACGATCACCCCGCGGCGCCCCTGGAGGTCGCCTACCGGGTGCAGCACCGGCTCGGCCGGCGACCCGAGCGGCGCCCGCCAGGTCCACGGGGCGTCCGCCGGCCGACCCTCCGGCAGCGGACCCGCCTGACCGAGCAGCGGCTCCCGGAAGGGGAGGTTCAGGTGGACGGGGCCGGGCCGGGCGCCTGTGGCCTCGGCGTGGGCCCGGGCGGCCAGGGCCCGCCACCGGTCCCGCCCGGCGTCCTCGGCCACGCCGGGGTCGTGGAACCAGCGGACCGACCGTCCGAACAGGTGGGTCTGGTCGATGGCCTGCGGCGCGCCCACGTCGAGCAGCTCCGGGGGCCGGTCCGCGGTGCAGCACAGCAGCGGCACCCCGGCGAGGTCCGCCTCCACGACCGCCGGGTGCAGCTCCACCGCCGCGGTGCCGCTCGTCGTCACGACGACCGCGGGCTCACCGGTGACGAGCGCGGTGCCGAGGGCCAGGAAGGCGGCGCTGCGCTCGTCGTGGTGCACGTCGACCCGCAGCCGCCCGTCGCGGACGAGGGCCACCGCGAGCGGCGTCGACCGGGAGCCGGGCGCGATCACGGCGTGCTGCACACCGCAGCGCACCCACTCGTCGACGAGGGTGGCGCAGAAGGTCGCTTGGACGTCCTCGGGTCGCGTCGCCATGGCCCGCACATCCGACCACATCGGGCGGGGCGGGCGCGCCATCGCGCGGACGTCTGCGAGGATCGGGGCATGCCCCTGCACGTCGAGCGCACCGGGCGCGGCCCGCGGCTGACGCTGGTCCACGGCTTCACCCAGAGCGCGCGCTGCTGGGGCCCGGAGGCCGACGCGCTCGCCGAGGACCACCAGGTCCTGCGGGTCGACGCCCCGGGCCACGGCCGCTCGGCCGCGGTGGCCGCCGACCTGCCCCGCACGGCCGACCTGCTCGTCGAGGCGGGCGGGGCCGGCACGTACGTCGGCTACTCGATGGGCGCCCGCATGTGCCTGCACGCCGCCCTCGCCCACCCCGACCTCGTGCGGGGCCTCGTGCTCGTCAGCGGGACGCCCGGCATCGAGGACGACGCCGAGCGGGCCGCCCGGCACGCCCAGGACCGGGAGACGGCCGAGCGGCTGCGGGCGCAGGGCCTCCCCCGCTTCCTCGACGACTGGCTGGCCCAGCCGCTCTTCGCCTCGCTGCCGCCGGAGGCCGCCTTCCGGGAGGAGCGCCTCGCCGGGTCCGTCGAGGGGCTGGCCCGCAGCCTCGAGCTGGCCGGCACGGGCAGCCAGCAGCCGCTGTGGGACCGGCTCCCGGAGCTGCGGATGCCGGTGCTCGTCGTCGCCGGGGCCCTGGACGCGAAGTTCGCCGCGATCGCCGAGCGCATGGTCGCCGCCATCGGGGCTCACGCCGCGCTGGCGGTCATCCCCGGGGCCGGGCACACGGTGCACCTCGAGGCGCCGGACGCCTTCCTCGGGGTGCTGCGGCCCTGGCTGGCCGCGCACGGCCTCTGAGCCGCGGACGACCGGTCCGGTCGGTCAGGGCGCGCCGAGGGCGATCCCGGCGGCGAGCAGCACGCCGGTGGCCAGCTGCACGGCGCCCGTCGCGCCGAGGACCGGGATGAGCGCGGGCCCGCGGGCGCCCTCCAGGACCCGGAGGACCGGCCGGCGGGCCATCACCACCCCCACGAGCGCGACCGCGGCCGGGGCCCGGTCGAAGCCGCCGGCCACCACGGGCACGCACACGAAGGCGATCACGAGCAGCGCCGTGTAGAGCGCGCGGGTGCGCCGGTCGCCGATGCGCACGGCGAGGGTGCGCTTGCCGGACTCGGTGTCGCCCGGGATGTCGCGCAGGTTGTTCACGACGAGCAGCGCCGTCGCCAGCAGCCCCACCGGGATCGCGGCCACGAACGAGAGCCCGGTCACGGCCTCCGTGTGCACGTAGGTGGACCCGACCGTGGCCACGAGCCCGAAGAACACGAACACGAACAGCTCGCCGTAGCCGTAGTACCCGTACGGGTGGGAGCCGCCGGTGTAGAACCAGCCGGCCGCGATGGCGGCCACGCCCACGACGAGGAGCTCCCAGCCGACGGCCAGCACGAGGGCGAACCCGACCACCGCCGCCACGAGGAACGAGGTGAGGGCGGCGATCTTCACCGCCCTCGGCGACATGATCCCCCAGCCCACGAGCCGCACCGGGCCGACCCGCAGGCCGGGCTCGTCGGTGCCGCGCACGCCGTCGCTGTAGTCGTTCGCGTAGTTGGTCCCGATCTGGAGGGCGAGGGCGACGACCCCTGCGGCCACCGCCCGCCACACGACCACCTGGTCGGCGACCCCGAGCGCGCACGCCGTGCCCACCAGGACCGGCACCACCGCGGCCGGCAGGGTGCGGGGCCGGGCGCCGGCCACCCAGGCCCGCCATCCGGTCGGCAGCTGCGAGGTCCCGTCGTTCACCATGGACCGGCGAGTCTGCCAGACCGCCGTTCCCGGTCCGCCCGGGCCCGCGCCGTAGGGTGCGTCGAGATGACCGCTCGCCCGTCGCCCGCGCATACCGGAGGCGCACCGTGAGGCGCCTCGTGGTCCTCGAGGCCGCCGGCACCTGGGAGTTCGTCGACGCCCTCCGCCGAGCCTGGGACGAGGGCGACGCCGTGCTCCCCCTCGACCCCCGCCTGCCGGGGCCGGCCCGCGCCGCCGTCCTCGCCGCGGCCCGGACCGACGAGCCGGTGGCGCCGGGCGACGCGCTCGTCGTCGTCACCAGCGGCACGACCGGCGCCCCGAAGGGGGTCGTGCTCACCCACGACGCCGTCGCCGCCTCGGCCGAGGCCACCAGCGCGGCGCTGGAGGTCGACCCGCAGCGGGACCGCTGGCTGGCCTGCCTGCCCCTCGCCCACGTCGGCGGCCTGTCCGTCGTCACCCGGGCACTGCACACCGGCACCCCGCTCACGCTCCACGACGGCTTCGACGCGGCGCGCGCGGCAGCCGCGCTCGACGAGGGGTGCACTCTCACCTCGCTCGTCCCCACGGCGCTCGCCCGCCTCGACCCCGCCCCGTGGCGGCGCATCCTGCTCGGCGGGCAGGCGCCGCCGGCCGACCGTCCGGCCAACGTGATCGCCACCTACGGGATGACCGAGACCGGCAGCGGCGTCGTGTACGAGGGCCGTCCCCTCCCCGGCGTCGAGGTCCGCGTGGCCGACGACGGCGAGATCCACCTCCGCGGGCCGATGCTGCTGCGGGCCTACCGGGACGGGACCGACCCCAAGGACGGCGACGGCTGGCTGCCCACCGGCGACCTGGGCGAGCTCGGCCCCGACGGGCACCTCCACGTCCACGGCCGGCGCGGCGACCTGATCATCACCGGTGGGGAGAACGTGTGGCCCACCGCGGTGGAGCGAGCCCTCGTCACGCACCCCGCCGTGGCGGAGGTGGCGGTGGTGGGCCGGCCGGACCCGGAGTGGGGGCAGCGGGTGGTCGCCGTCGTGGTGCCGCGGGACCCGACCGCGCCGCCGACGCTCGCCGAGCTGCGGGACCACGCCAAGGCCACGCTCCCCGCCTTCGCCGCACCCACCGTCCTCGAGCTCGTGTCGGCGCTTCCCCGCACCGCCAGCGGCAAGGTCCGCCGCGCCTCGCTCGCCGACGGATGACGCAGACGCCGGCCGCTAGCCCCGGCGGCGTGCGCCCGGTCCGAGGAGGGCCCCGCCGTCGACGACCAGCGTGTGGCCCGTGACCCACGAGGCCATGTCGCTGGCCAGGTAGAGCGCCGCGTTCGCGATGTCCTCGGGCTCGCCGAGGCGACCGAGCGGCATCGAGGCGGCGATGGCGTCCTCGGCCGGCTCCCAGAGGGCGCGGGCCATGTCCGTCTTCACGAGGCCGGGGCAGATCGCGTTCACCCGCACGCCAGGCGACAGCTCCGCCGCCAGCTGCTTGGTGAGGTGGATGAGCGCCGCCTTGGTGGTGTTGTAGATGCCGATCGAGGGCTCGATCGACATGCCGCCGATGGACGCGATGTTGATGACCGCTCCGCCGTGCTCCTGCATCGAGCGGCGCCACGCCTCCTGCGTCCACACGAGCGCGCCGCGCAGGTTCACCTCCCACGTCTTGTCGTAGCGCGGGAGGTCGATGTCGATCGACGGGCCCTGGTACGGGTTGGTGGCCGCGTTGTTCACGAGGATGTCGACGGCGCCGAAGCGCTCAACGCAGTGGGCGACGGCCCCCGCCGCGGCGTCGGGGTCACCGGCGTGCGCGGCGAGCACGGCGACGTCGCCGCCGATCTCCGCGGCAGCAGCCTCGAGCGCGTCCTGCTTGCGCGACGTGAGCAGCACGGACGCACCCGCATCGGCGTACGCCTTCGCGATCGCCTTGCCGATGCCCTTCGACGCGCCGGTGACCAGCGCGACCTTCCCCCTGAGCGAGATCTCCATGGGCGGGACCGTACTCGCGGCCGTCACGCCGCTCGGCCCGCCCGAGCGGCGTGCGTCCCGTCGCGTGGGGCGGGCCGGAGGTCGTCGGTACGGTGGCCCGATGGCTGCCAACCGCCTCGCCTCCGAGACCAGCCCCTACCTGCGCCAGCACGCCGACAACCCGGTCGACTGGTACCCGTGGGGGGACGAGGCGTTCGCCGCCGCCCGGGAGCGGGACGTCCCGATCCTCGTCTCGATCGGGTACTCGGCCTGCCACTGGTGCCACGTGATGGCCCACGAGTCCTTCGAGGACCCCGACGTCGCCGCCGTGATGAACCGGGTGTTCGTGAACGTGAAGGTCGATCGGGAGGAGCGGCCCGACGTCGACGACGTGTACATGGAGGCCACCCAGGCCCTGACGGGGAGCGGCGGCTGGCCGATGACGGTCGTCTGCCTGCCCGACGGGCGGCCGTTCTTCGCCGGCACCTACTTCCCGAAGGATCGGCGGGGCGGGATGATCGGCTTCGTCGAGCTGTGCGAGCGCATCGACGAGCTGTGGCACACGCGGCGGGGTGAGCTCGAGGAGCAGGCCGAGCAGCTGACCGGCGCGCTCGGCCGGACGGCGCTCGTCGAGCCGACCTCCGACCTGCCCGCCGCGAGCGACCTGGACGGCGCCGTCGACGCCCTCCTCGAGGTGACGGACCACGAGCGCGGCGGGCTCGGCGGGGCGCCCAAGTTCCCGCAGCCCATGGCGCAGGAGTACCTGGCCGTGGCGGCGCAGCGGGGCCACGCGGGCGCCCGCCAGGCGCTCGTCACGACGCTCGACCACATGGCCGCCGGCGGCATCTACGACCACCTCGGCGGCGGGTTCGCCCGCTACTCGGTCGACGCCCGGTGGCTCGTCCCCCACTTCGAGAAGATGCTCTACGACAACGCCCTCCTCGTGCGCCTCTACCTGCACGGGTGGCTGGTCACCGGCGAGGCCCGATTCCGCCAGGTGGTCGAGGAGACGGTCGAGTACGTGCTGCGCGACCTGCGCCTCCCCGGCGGCGGTGTGGCCTCGGCGGAGGACGCCGACAGCGAGGGCGAGGAGGGCCGGTTCTACGTCTGGACCGAGGACGAGGTGCGGGCGGTCCTCGGCGGGCAGGCCGACGCCGCCCTCGAGTGGTACGGGTTCCGCGCCGCGCCCGGCGGCAACTTCGAGCACGGCACGACGATCCTCAACCGGCTCCACGCCGTCGGCCAGCTCGCCCGCCCCGCGGAGATCGAGGCGGCCCGCCTCGCGCTCCTCGAGGCGCGCAGCCACCGCGTCCGGCCGGGGCTCGACGACAAGGTCCTGACCGAGTGGAACGCCTACGTCGTGTCGGCCCTGGCCGAGGCCGGCGCCGCGATGGGTCGGGCCGACTGGGTGGCGACCGCCGCGGACATCGCCGGGTTCCTGCTCGCCAACCTGCGTCGGGACGACGGCCGCTGGCTGCGGGCCTGGCAGGCCGACGCCGGCGCCAGGCACCTCGCGTACGCCACCGATCACGGCGCGCTGCTCGACGCGTTCACCCGCCTGGCCGAGGCCACCGGCGAGGCCCGCTGGATCGACGAGGCCCGCGCCGTGGCCGCGGCCCTCCTCGACCTCTTCTGGGACGACGAGCGCGGCGGGGTGTTCACCTCGGGCCGCGACGCCGAGGCCCTCGTCGCCCGCCCCAAGGACCTGATGGACAACGCCACCCCGTCGGCCAACGGCCTCGCCGCCGTCGGGCTGCTGCGCCTCGCCGCGCTGACCGACGACGCCCGCCTCCGGGAGGCCGGGGAGGCCGTCGTGGCGCTCCTCGCGCCGCTGGCCGTCCAGCACCCGACCGCGTTCGGGCACGGGCTCCACGCCGTCGACCTCCTCGTGCGGGGCACCACCGAGGTGGTCGTGGCCGGTGACCGCCCGGACCTCGTCGCCGTCGCCCAGCAGCGCTTCGCGCCGAGCCAGGTGCTGGCCTGGGGCGAGCGCTACCCCAGCCCGCTGTGGGAGGGCCGGGAGGACGGCCGGGCCTACGTCTGCCGCCACTACGCCTGCCAGCTCCCCGCGACCACCCCTGAGGACCTCCGCGCCCAGCTCACCTAGCCCACCTGTCCGCTGTCGCACAACGTCTGTGTGCAGATCCGAGCCGCTGCGGCTCGGGATCGCACACAGACGTTGTCACCAGTGGGCGCGGTGGCGGATGGTGTCGAGGGGTGGGCGGGGGCGGGTGGCGGAGCGGCCGGGCTCGTCGGGGGCGGGGTGGCCCAGGGCGACGGTGCCGACGGCCCGCCAGCCGTCCTCGACAGGCACGCCGAGGGCCTCCAGGACCGGCCGCTCGTGCTCGAACAGCCCGAAGAAGCAGGCGCCGAGGCCGGCGTCGACGGCGCCGAGCAGGAGGTGCTCGACGGCCATGCCGCCGTCCACCCACCAGTACGGCACGGGCCATGCGTCGGGACCCGCGCCCAGCCCGGTGCGAGCCTTGTCCGGCTCGGCGTAGCGCTCGACCCACGCCTCTGGCCGCACGAGGCACACGACGAGCACGGGCGCGGCGACGAGCCCGGGCCAGCGGAACGTCCCCCGCCGCTCGGCCGGCAGGCTCACATCCCAGTACCGGGCGGTCTCCTCGGGGCCGGACAGGACGACGAAGGCCCAGCCCTGGCTGTTGCCGGCCGACGGGGCGCGCCGGGCCAGGTCGACGAGCTCGTCGACCACGGCCGGGTCGACCGGCTCGTCGGTGAAGGCCCGCACCATCCGCCGCCGGCGGACGGCGTCACCCAGCTCCATCAGCGCGCCACCCGAGCGAGCGCGGGCGGGTGCGGGCGGCCGTGCGCGCCCCGCACGAGATCGCGCACCGGGCTCGTCTCAGCTCAGGGGGCGAGCTTGGCGAGGTCCTCGGCCATCGCCCAGCCGAAGGCGATGAGCGAGTCGCCCCGGGCCTCGTCGACCCCCTTGAAGAACGCAGCCACGTCGGCCGGGATCGACTCAGGCTTCAGGCTCTCGTGGTCCAGCACCTCGGGGAACGACCCGGTGCCGGTGGCGACGAAGGCGCGGTCGTCGTAGGCCGACGCGTCGATGCCGAAGCGCTTGGCCAGGCGGCGCCCCCAGGCCCGCTCCTCGCCGGAGGCCTTGTGGTCCGGCCGCGGCACGACGTCCTTCAGGGACTTGAAGGCCTCGAAGCCGGCCGGGGTGGCGAAGCGCGTCCCGTAGAGGACGTCCTCGTCGGGGAAGGCCAGCACGGCCCGGCGCAGCTGGTCCTGCACGATGCCCCGCAGCACGGTGTCCCGCTTGGCGGTCCGCTTCACGGAGGCGAGGCCCACGAGCACGCACGGCGTGCCGCCGATGCGCTCGAGGGTGGAGAAGGCGAAGCCCTTCAGCTTGTCGTTCTCGGTGGCGAGGGTGATGAGCACCCAGGCCTCGGCCTGCTTCGACAGCAGACCGACCTCGTAGGGGATGGGTCCGCCTGCACAGAGGTCCGCCAGCTCCGCGAGCTCGGCGTCGCCCAACGCGGTGCAGTCCTTGGTCTCGACCTGGATCGACATTGGCTTTGCGGCCCCCGAATCGCTAGAGGTTGAGCCCTCTAGTCCAGTAGACGGGGCCGCTCGACGCAACTCCTGGGCGGGCTTGACTCGGGGCAAAGAACCTGCTCAGGGCCCGTGACCGGGCGGTCAAGTCCCGGGTCAGCCGAGGATGGCGCCGGGCCCGAACAGCACCCGCAGCTCGGCCAGGAGGGCGGGCACGACCTCCACCGTCCAGGCCGGCGGGAGGCGCAGCACCTTGTCGTCGCCGAGGTGCAGGAGGACCGGCGAGTCCCCGGGATACCGGGCCAGGAGCGCCTTCAGGTCCTCGATCACCCGCTCGGACAGCGCGGCCGGGGAGACCTTCAGCCGCAGCGGGAAGGCGTCCCCCGACATCGGCTCGAAGGGCTCGATCTCCATGGCGATCAGCTTCGGCTGGTCGTCCCGGGCGTCGACGCGCGCCTTCACGACGACGATGGCGTCGTCCTCGAGCTTGTGGCCGTGCTCCTGCATCGTCCGCGGGAACACCATGACCTCGACGGAGCTCTGGAGGTCCTCGAGGACGAAGACGGCCATGAGGTCGCCCTTCTTCGTCCACTTCCGCTGGAGGCCGGTCACGACGCCGCCGACCGTCCGGATCGTCCCGTCGGAGGTCTCGAGCAGGTCCGTCACCGTGGCGTCGCAGCGCCGCTTGAGCGAGGCCTCGGCCCCCATGAGCGGGTGGTCGGACACGTAGAGGCCGAGCATCTCCTTCTCGAAGCGCAGCCGCTCCCGCTTGTCGAACTCGACGTTCGGGATCGTCGGGCGCTCGTCGAAGGCCGACCCGCCGTCCTCCTCGATGTCCCCGAACAGGGACATCACGCCCACGTCGCGCTCTCGCCGGCGGGCCACGGTGGTGTCGACGATCGCCTCGAAGGACTGGAGGAGGCCCTGGCGGGGGTGGCCGAGGCTGTCGAAGCCGCCGGCCTTGATGAGCGACTCGAGCGTCTTCTTGTTGAGGACCTGGTAGTCGACCCGCTCGCAGAAGTCGTAGAAGTCGAGGAAGGGGCCGTTGCGCTCCCGCTCCTCGAGGAGGAGCGCGACGAGGCCCTCCCCCACGTTCCGCACGGCGGAGAGGCCGAAGACGATCGACGTCCGCTCCTCCCCGTCCGGCCCGGTCTCGATGAGCGGCGTGAAGTCCGAGGCCGACCGGTTCACGTCCGGCACGAGGACCGGGATGCCCATGGCCCGGCACTCGGCCAGGTACACCGCGGCCTTGTCGAGGTTCGTCTTCACGCTGGTGAGCAGCGCGGAGAGGTACTCGGCCGGGTAGTGCGCCTTCAGATAGGCGGTCTGGTAGGCGATGTAGCCGTAGCCGAACGAGTGGCTCTTGTTGAAGGCGTAGTCGGCGAACTGGGCGATGATCTCGAAGAGGGACTCGCCGAGCGCCCGGCCGTAGCCCGTGGCCTCCACGCCGTCCACGAAGGCCTGGCGCTCCTTGGCCATGACCTCGCGGTTCTTCTTGCCCATCGCCTTGCGGAGGCTGTCGGCCTGGGCCAGCGAGTAGCCGGCGAACTTCTGCGCCACCCGCATCACGCTCTCCTGATAGATCATCAGGCCCTGCGTGTCGGCCAGCAGCTCCTCGAGGTCGGGGTGGAGGTACTCGATGGGCTTGCGGCCGTTCTTGCGGTCGGCGTAGTCGTTGTGCATGTT